>Ga0316207_10000038_pt1 | contig 290990 bp, 291 predicted proteins | sample 6weekpyrite_MG_FD_204943 | JGI IMG/M metagenome (GOLD analysis project Ga0316207, IMG submission 204943) | Microbial mat bacterial communities from mineral coupon in-situ incubated in ocean water Damariscotta River, Maine, United States -... | ecosystem: Environmental > Aquatic > Marine >... | reverse complement strand
TAGAGCATCGTTACCTATTCCATATCCTGCTACGACATCATTGTTACTCATAAGCCACTCATGCTTCTTATCAAGTATTGGATGTAGCTCTAGGTCTAGAAAATCTATCAAGAGGGTTTGTAGGTTGGGCATGACATCTCCTGAAGATTTAAGTTTATGTACTAGAGCAAAAAATGTTCCCTAGAAGGAATTCAAATTATAAAAACTTATAATATCATGAATTTAGCAATAAGACAAATTCAATAGAATAAATAGAAATATTAATAAAAAAAATTATTTGTTAATATAATTTATTATAAAAATTAAATATAGAAAAAGTAATATTTTAAAGCTGTTTTTAAATAAGAAATTGATATTATATATATAAGTTAAACGATAAAAAATATTTAGCTTAGGATCTTAAAAATGAAAGTTGTTACCCTATTGTGGCTACTAGCTCAAATGCTACTAGCTCAAAGTGGGGCACTCATCTATAAAACAAAGTGTATGGCGTGTCACGGCAAGTCAGCTCATGTAAAAGCGTTAGGTCAAGGCAATGAGATAGCAGGTTGGGCAAAAGAGAAACTTGTCAATGTACTAAAAGAATATAGAGAAGGAACACGTGATACCAGCGGAATGGGTCCCCTTATGAATGGACAAATTAGACGCTTTTCAAATAAAGAGATAAATGCAGTATCTGACTATCTTTCAAAAATCAAATAACTTTTCAAATCCACCTCTTGGGTGGGTTGACTTCACTAAAATTTTTCACAAGGCAATGCATCTAGATTTATATCTTTCAGAAGATCAACGATTGCAGTTGCCCTACTACTTGCCAAGTCGGCATCACTACGTCCACTTTTAACCCGTACATTGCACTTTATGCCCGCGTTAATACCGGCCTCAATATCTCGCTCATGATCTCCTACAAGCAAACTTTTGTTCGGATCTATATCAAACCTTTTACAAGCCTCTTCAATCATACCAGGTTTTGGTTTCCTACATGAGCACTCACCCGTAATCTCAGGATGATGAGGACAGTGGTATACCGCCGTTATAGGTGCACCGTTTTGAGCAAACTGCTCTTTCATCCAGTCGGTTAAAATTGCAAAATCAACTTCACTGTAGCGTTTTCTAGAAATTCCCGACTGATTTGTAATAACAACTATCAGATAACCTGCATCTACAAATCTTTTACAAGTTTCAAATACACCCTCAAAAAAATCAAACTCTTCAATCTTGTGTACATAATCGTAGTCGACATTGATAACGCCGTCACGATCTAAAAATAGTGCTCTGTTCATGTGGCTTATTCTACCATCTTTATGTTAGACTTACAAAAAAAACTTTGGAGCAATTCAAATATGAATTTACAAATAACACCAGTAGCACTAGGACAGTTTGGTATCAGACCACCTGTTACGAAACCAGATCCAGATTTTTTAAAACATGTAGGCGAGGATAGATTAAGAAGTCTTGTCAATATGCATTATGAGCTCATTAAAACAAGTGAAATTGCCTTTTTATTCCCGACAAATGACGATGATGAATTTGAAGCAGCAAAAAAACATGCCGCAGATTTTATGATTCAAATTTGTGGTGGTCACCCCTACTTTAACGAAAATCGAGGTGCCCCAAGAATGGTCGGTCGCCATGCGCCTTTTCGTATCACGGCAGAGGCTAGAGCCACATGGCTTGAACTATATAGAGAAGTTTTGCAAGAGCTTCGTGACATTCCAGAACCCCTAGTGCAATCATTTTGGGGATATCTAGATATATTCTCGATATGGATGATCAATACCCCATCACACTAATAAAGGATCTGCAATGCTAAAAAAATTTACTCTTATTATAATTGTAGTGTTTATAGGTATTCAATTTATACCCGTTACACAAGAAAATCCAAAAATTGTCGCTGAACCTAAGTGGGATAGCAAAAAGACAAAAGAGTATTTTACAAGAGCATGTGCAGATTGTCACTCACACGAGACGAAATGGCCATGGTACAGTAAAATCGCACCTATGTCGTGGCTAATAGCCTATGACGTTAAAGAGGGGCGTGAACACTTTAACGTCTCGATGTGGGGAGTGCAGAAAAAAAATGACGGCGACGAGGCTTATGAGGAGTTTAAAGAGGGAGAAATGCCTCTTTGGTTCTATGTTTTGGCACATCCTGAGGCAAAATTTAGCGATGAAGAGAAAAAAGAGTTTGCAAAAGGGCTACTTGATACATTTGGAAGAGAAGATGAAGATTAAGCTTTTCAACACACTTTTACATTCAATTAGATAGAATCGCGCAATTTAATATTTCACAATAGAGGACGTGTATGAAAGAATCACAATATATATGGATGGACGGCACAATGGTAGCATGGGCTGATGCCAACGTGCATATCCTGACGCACACGCTACACTATGGAAATGGAGTTTTTGAAGGTACTCGCGCCTATCTCACAAAAAGAGGGTTGGCAATTTTTCGCCTGCGTGAGCATACAAAGAGATTGCTAAACTCTGCAAAGATTACGATGATTACTCCAAAATATAGTCTAGAGGAGCTAGAACAAGCTCAAATTGAGCTTTTACAAAAAAACAGCTTCGACGGAAACGTCTATATTCGCCCGCTTATCTATCTTGGTTACGGTGTCATGGGTGTCCATCACGTCAATGCACCCGTACAAACCGCAATTGCGGCGTGGGGCTGGGGAAGTTACTTAGGAGATGAGGGGCTAGAAAACGGCATTAGAGTAAAAATCTCATCATTTACGAGAAACAGCGTAAAATCGACTATGGGAAAAGCAAAAGCCGTAGCAAACTACCTAAACTCTCAAATGGCAAAATTTGAAGCAATCGAAGCCGGATATGAAGAGGGAATGCTGCTTGATGATGAGGGGTTTATCGCTGAGGGTAGCGGTGAGTGTCTCTTTATCGTTCGTGACGGTGTTCTTATCTCACCTCCAAACGATAACTCGCTTGAGAGTATCACGCAAAATATGATTTTACAGCTTGCAAAAGATCATAATATAGAAGTTGAACGCAGACGTATAACGCGCGATGAAGTCTATATTGCAGATGAGGCGTTCTTCACCGGAACTGCCGCAGAGGTAACACCGATCAATGAAGTGGATGCAAGAGTTATCGGTGACGGGAAACGCGGTTCCATGACAAAACTGCTTCAAGAGGCCTATTTTGACGTAGTTTATGGAAGAAATCCAAAGTACGAGCACTATCTAACCTACATAGAAGAGGAAAAATAACATGCCAGCAGATATGAACGACTATTTCAATAACAAAAAAAAGACGCCTAACCAGAGCAGTAACAATAACTCTGATTCAGACAACAACTCTAGAAGACGTTCTGGAGGTGGATCAGGCGGTCCAACTATGCCGCAACCTCCGGAGTTCTTTAAAAATTTCGGTCGTCAATCGGCTCTTCTTTACGTAGTTATCTTTATCGCACTTCTTGCCTTCATTAGTAAACCCTATATCATAATCGATGAAGGTGAACGTGGTATTAAGATTACTACGGGTAAGTATGAGAGTATCCCGCTAGAGCCCGGTCTACACTTTATAATTCCTGGAATCCAGCGTGTTCTGATAGTTGATACAAAAGTACGTATCATCAACTATAAAAGCACTTTAGACAGAGTTGCACGAGACAGCGGTATCCAAACAAACGCGCCGATCACCGTGCTTGATGCACGTGGTCTTCCAGTAACTATCGAGCTAACCGTTCAGTACCAACTTAACAAACTTCATGCTTCACAAACGATCAGTACATGGGGTACGAGTTGGGAAGAAAAAATCATTAATCCAGTTGTTCGTGATATTGTTCGTAATGTTATCGGTACATTTAGTGCGGAATCTCTTCCTGTTAGAAGAAATGAAATTGCTATGCTAATTGACACAAAAATTCGTGAAAACGTTGAAAACTTAGAGAATAGGCCTGTTATTCTAAAATCTGTACAACTTAGAGAGATTGTTCTCCCAGCTGAAGTTAAAAAACAAATTGAGCGTGTTCAACTTGCTAAACAAGATGTAGAACGTGTTCAACAAGAGGTAGAAAAAACAAAACAAGAAGCAATTAAGAGAGCTGAAAAAGAGCGTGGGGAAGCTGAAGCAATTAAAATTGCAGCAGAAGGTGCAGCACGCGCAATTACAATAAATGCTAAAGCACAGGCTGCTGCAAACCTAATCATTTCAAAAAGCTTAACTACTCAATTGTTAAGTCTTGAACAAATTAAAGTTCAAGGTAAATTCAATGAAGCTCTTAGCACAAATAAAGATGCAAAGATTTTCTTAACACCTGGTGGTTCGACTCCAAATATTTGGGTTGATATGAAAGAGCCGCAAAAACGTACAAGTGCTGAGCAAAAATAATTTATGAAACAGCTTGATAAGCTTATCGACAGAGTTGATTGGGACAAAGTAGATAACCTTCTGCCCGTTATCGTTCAAGATGAGCAGAGTAGTGAAGTGCTTATGATGGCATATATGGACAAAGAGGCACTGACGCTTTCGCTACAAACAAAACAGGCGCACTATTTTTCAAGAACAAAACAGCGTATCTGGAAAAAGGGTGAAAGCAGCGGTCACTTGCAATATATCAAAGATATTTTGCTTGATTGCGACCAAGACACCCTGCTTCTAAAGGTAGAGCAAGAGGGCGTTGCTTGTCATACAGGCAAAAAGTCCTGCTTCTTTGAACGTTTAGAGAGTGGTGAAATCGTTCAAGAGACGCAGATTGATACAGGTTCAATATATGGTGTTATTGACACGCTTTATCACACTATACTTTCACGTAAAGGCGGTGATCCTGAGAAATCTTATACTTCTCAGCTCTTCTCAAAGGGTGAAAATACGATCTTGAAAAAAGTTGCCGAAGAGGCAGCGGAGTTTGCATATGCCGTCAAAGACAATAACGAAGAGGAGATCGTCTACGAAGCAGCTGATCTAACCTACCACTCACTTGTAGCACTTGGCTATAGAAATATCTCTCCTGATAGAATCAAACAGGAGTTGGCACGCCGTTTTGGTTTAAGCGGTATTACCGAAAAAGCAAATAGAACCAAATAGTGCTATGGGAAAAGCTACTAAAGTTTTAAACAACTTTTTAGAGCAACTCCATACCTACGATTACTACGCTTTTGCATGGATCGTGCTTCTTTTTCTCATCCTTATCATCCTTGCAATTGTAGTAAGAAAAAAAATAGCTTTGAGTGTTATGATTATACTGTTTGCCTTTACCCTGCTTTTAGCAGGTCCATTTCTCTCTTTTAAACTTGTTCACAACTACCTTTATAAAACAGAGATTGAGATCGATATGCTTAGAAAACTCCACTACTCCAAATCACTCGTAGTAAAAGGAACCATACTTCACAAAGGGGTAGAGAATTTTAATCGATGTAAACTTGAGGCAAAAGTTATCAAAACAAATCAAAACTTTTTCAAAGATTTTATCTCCACAATAAAACCAATAAATAAAAAGATACAATTCATTGAAAAAGAGATGAAACCCAATACAATACATATCTTCAAGTTTATTATAGAACCGTTTACCTACTCAGGTGACTTTAACGTCACGGTAGATGCGGAGTGTACTTCATGACCTATATGACCTATCTGCATTGGCTTACACTCATCTTTTTTATTTTAGTATTTATAGGACTTATCTACATCATAAATAAAGAGAAAAATAAAAAGCTCTTTGTCAGTATGGTTTTCTCTGCCGTTTTAGTCGTTACCTTTTTAGGAGGATTTTCCCTTTTTGTTCTTGATACCTATCTAAAAAAAGCAAAAATCTATAAAGTTGAAAATAAACGGATTCTCGCAAATGAATCGATTATCATAAAAGGGTTTGTAAAAAACACGGGACACTTTAAAATCGGAACAGTGACATTGGAAGTAAAAATGGCACATAAGGGATTGTCACTTACAAAAATGAAAGGAAGCGACGTATATGACCCAAGCAATAGCTTCTTTGAGTATTTTGACCTAAGTTTCGGTGACGGTAAAAAGAAAAAAAAGAAAAAAAATACGATTATTCAGGAGTTTGTTATCGCAACAGATCTAAAACCAGGACGTTCAAAATTCTTTAGCGTTCGTATGCGCTATCCACCACATTTCAAACGACCTTCTATGTTTACACGGGTTTTTGCGCACTAGCTTTTCGACTTACCAATACACCCCCTAAAATAATAAACGAGATACCTAAAAAGGTTAAAAAGTCGGGAAACGCATCTCCGAGCATAAAACCAAAGCCTATGGCAAACGGGATATTCGTATAGCTTACTACACCGATAATACTAGCTTTTGAGATACTGTACGCCTTTGTCAAAAGCCATTGAGAGAATGTAGAGATAAATGCCATAAAAACAATAAGCAGCCACACCTTTGATGAAGTAGGAAAAACAAAAGGCTCGAACAAAAATGCTAAAGCTTCAGGCGTATCGATAAAAGGGGTCAGAAGAAAAAAGAGCGCAGGGAAAAATGTCCCCACGCCCACAAATGAGAGCACGATAACTCTCGTATCATATATGTTTTTTATCTTCTTAATAGTCGTATAAGCAGCCGCTGCAAAGAAACCGCCTAAAATACCTAAAAAATGCTCATAACTTATATCTATCCCTGAAGGTTTCGTAATGAGTATCACACCAAAAAATCCTATCAAAAGTGCGAATATATTTGTTTTACTCAACTTCTCATGCAAAAGATAAAAAGCAAGTAGTGAAACAAAAAAAGGTGAGGTCTTATTTAACGTTATAGCAACACCCAAAGGAATTTCGGTAATCGTATAAAAAAAGAGTATCATCGCACTAAAACCTAAAAAGCCACGTAAAAAAAGCAGATGAAACTTTCCACCAGTAAGCCTAGGCGGTGTATGTCTTAATGTGTACAAGATTATGAGTACCCCGATAAGATTACGAAAAAAGACAATCTCAAGCGCACTCAAATCTTCACTTAACACTTTCGCTACCGCGCCGTTTAGTGCTGAGATAAGAGCACTAAGAAGCATAAAAAGAACACCGCGATCAATCGTAGAAATCATAGCGCAATTGTAGCAGGTTAAATCAAAATATAAAAATTAGTTTTTTATAAGATAGCTATAATTTATATAGTAATATTATTATAACAAGAGAAAGGATCAACATGCCAAAAGTAATGGTTTTTAATTTTGATGGAACGGATAACGAACCGGAGGATGCCGTACAGAAAGTAAGTCCAAGCGGAAAGATAGAAGATGAAAATATCACCAACATATTGAAGTTTCATCTTCTTTTAGGTGGAGACTTAAAAGACTCTAATACACCTCTACAAAATGGCAATCGCTGTTTTTACTACAACGGAGTTGGCACATACGGGAATTTTTTTCAAAGAAAATTTAACGCTGGACTTTCTCCCAACAAACTTGATGTTGCAACTATCATAAATAGAGCAATGGCTGACTTTAACGAATATTACTTCAAAGAGGAATTTGAACAAGTTTTAGTGACAGGTTTTAGTCGTGGTGGTGCAATTGCTAGACGTTTTTCTGCTCTGATAAATGATAAAGTTACACCAAATACAATCACAGAAGCAATTTTTGACACGGTTGCTTCTATCGGACTTCCAAATTTAAGTTCATCAGACCGTCCAGATTATGATGTTGTTTTTGAGAACGGTTTTACACTTCCTTCAAATGTAAGACAAGCGCTTCATCTTGTTTCACTTGACGATAAAAGACGTGCTTTTCAACCCACTCTTATGAATATTGATGAAAGGGTATTAGAAGTGTGGTTTGCAGGAGCACATTCTGATGTCGGCGGCGGTTACTATTATGACGGATTATCCGATTCATCTTTGCGGTTTTTTATGGATTGGATCGAAGATTTAGATTTAGGAATTAGATTACTGAGTTCCAAAAGTATTGAATATAAAAATTTACTTGAAAAAGATGTTAAATATTCTATAGGTGTTGATGATGTACAAGTTGATCCTGATTCTTTTGGAGTCAACCACCAACAAGATAGAACTCCTCTAATATCTCTTATAACCCTAACAGATAGAAGATGTTGTGTCATTGATCAGGATAAAATCACAAATCAAAAAAAACCTCTTATTCACTATTCGGTAGCTGAACGAATTGCAGGTGATAGAAGCTATAGACCAAAATCACTAGAAAATCTAGCCCATACAATCATATATGCAGATGGAAAGAAAAAAGACTTTACAGGCTATTCAGATCATAAACAGATGTACAAACGCAATTTTATGATTCCAATCAAAGATATTCAGGTTGAAACACTCATTTTCAGTTATAAGAAGTTTAATCATACTTCAATCTATTTCGAAAAAGGAAAGTCTTACAAAATAGAGGTTATAGGCAATGATAGATGGCATGACGGTGGCATCAAAGAACTTGACGGTGAAGGGTGGAGTAGAGATGATCAAACACTTGGTTTCAAAGAGATAGCTATAGCAATGATGGAACCCTTTAGAAGAGTTACAGCAGATGGCGCAAAATGGTTTACACTATGTGGAAGTATCGGTGATGATGACAGTAATGCATTTGTTATCGGTAATAAACTCGAAAACTATACTGCACAAAAATCAGGTGAGTTTTGTGCATTTGCCAATGATCTAGATGGCTACTACGGTAATAATAGCGGTAAACTAAGAATTAAAGTATCAGCTATCTAGTATATGAACAGGTACTAAAAAATTAATTCCGTCCCCTCTTCCGTTCTTACCTGCGGTGCGGGGGATGTTTCGGTAAAGAACTCTTTTTTACCATTAACTACCGATTCAACGATACCGCTTGGTCGGGTAAATTCTCTTGGAATTTGCGGTGCGTACTCTATAAGTTTTTGATAAAAGTGTTTAAAAGCGGGACCTGCAACACGTCCGCCTGTTTCTGCACGTCCCATTGGGCTATTATCATCATGCCCAAACCATACAAGCGTCTCGATTGAGGGAGAAAACCCACAGAACCAGGCATCTACGGAGTTATTGGTCGTTCCCGTCTTTCCTGCAAGCTCTATGCCTTTTACCCTTACTCTTCTTCCCGTTCCTCGTTTAACAACATCTTTGAGAATGTCGATCATCAAAAATGCCTGTTGTGGCGTCGTTATATATTTACTTTTACTCTCATATCTCTGCAAAAGCGAAGTTGCATTTTCAACTCTGTCAATTAGACGTGGTTCATTCAGTCGTCCGTAGTTTGCAAAGATAGTGTAGAGACCGCTAAGCTCCAATGGAGAGATTCCAATACTTCCAAGTGAAATGGAGAGATTATAAGGCAAATCTTTCATACCGTAACGCTCTAACTCTTTGTAGAGTTCAAATAATCCGATGTCACGCACTAAGTTAATCGTGGCGAGATTTCTTGAATGCACTAATGCTTCACGAAGAGTAATGAGTCCTTTGTAATCCTTCTCATAGTTTTTCGGTTGCCACTTTTTCTGTTCACCCTCATTTTCATACTCATAGGTTCTTGCGATATCTGCTAGTTTTGTTGCACCCGAATAGCCAAGATCAAGTGCAACTTGATAGATAAGCGGTTTTACACTACTTCCGGGTTGGCGTCTACTCTGCGTGGCTCTGTTAAAGCTGCTTTTTGCATAATCAACTCCACCTACAAGTGCTAAAACATCTGATGTTTTGTTATCCAACACCACCATTGCACCGTTGAGCTGTTCAGCCTTCGTTGAGTTAGCATCTTTTTTTAGATCTCTTTGCACTGCCTTGTCATAGGCAACCTGCAGAGATTCTCTCGCAAACTCTTGATACTTTAGATCAATAGTCGTATGTATCGTATAACCGCCTGTTCTAATATTGCTATATTTTTGTTTTAGGCGTCTGATTACCTCATCAACAATGTATGGTGCACGGTTTTGTCCAAGTGAATCATCAAATACGTTAGGCTGCTCTTGGATAGCTGCAACAAAAGCAGATTCCTCAATCCATCCTAAACGGTGCATTCTAGTTATTACACGATTTGCACGACCGAGTGCCGGCTCGTAATTTTTGGTCGGTGCGTAAAAACTTGGTGCTTTTGGAAGTCCGACCAATATCGCTATCTCTTTAAGAGTTAACTCATACAGCTCTTTATGAAAATAACCGCGCGCCGCCGTTTTGATACCGTAATAACCGTGTCCAAAGTAGATGTGGTTCAGATAACGCTCTAAAATCTGCTCTTTTGTCAAAGTTGCGTCAATCTTTAAAGAGAGCATAACCTCTTTTATTTTACGAGAGAACTTTTTTTGACGCGTAAGAATTGTATTTTTCACCAGTTGTTGCGTTATCGTACTTGCCCCTTCAACAAGCGCACCTGCTAAAATATCTTTAAAAATGGCTCTAAAAATCGCGCCGACATTGATACCTTGATGCTCAAAAAACATCGTATCCTCTATAGCTAAAAGCGCTTCGATAACACGTGGAGGGATCTCTTCATAGGTTGCATAAAAACGGTGCTCTTTTTTAAAAAGGTTGGCAATAACTTCACCGTTTCTATCAAGTATCTGTGTCGTAAGCCTTGGCTTATAGTAGATCAGCTTATCGGCTTCAAATCTAATCTGATCGTAAAAGTAAAGGAGTATCCCTGATAAAAGCAGAACTGAAACAACTAAAAAAGTTGCAAAAAATGTTTTCAACGGCGAAACTCCCTTCTTTTAAAACCTGCTTCTATAAGTCTTTTCGTATACTCATCTTGTGGATTTTGCAAAACCTCACGCATATTCCCGCTCTCAACAAGACGACCGTTTTTGATAACGACAATGGTATCACATAAATCCTCTACACTTGCAATGTCATGCGTAACGTAGAGCATTTTAAAGCCGAGTTTCACTCGCAATCTATCTAAAATCGCTATAACTTCAGAGCGTATATTCTCATCCAATGCGGTTGTCGGCTCATCTAGCAAAAGTAGTTTTGGTTCATTCACTAATGCCATTGCGATAATAACTCGCTGTAACTGCCCGCCGCTAAGTTCTGAAGGGTAGCGTTTGAGCATTGTTTCATCAAGCCCTAGCATTTGCATCATTTCAATTTGACGCTTCTTTGGTGCAAAAAACTGCTTCTCAATTCTTGTAAGAGGTGAGAGTGCTGTAAAAGGATTTTGAGGAACAAATGAGAGGCTCACCCCTCTTTTTATCTCAAATTCTGCATCAATTTCAACCGAAGCACCCATCCCACTTGGAAGCATGGAAAGCAGTGCCTTTAAAGTCAAACTTTTACCGCTTCCGCTCTGTCCTACAAGTGCAGTGGCACCGCTAATATCAAAAGCTATATCTACAAGCGATCTATTTTCAAACTCGATTTGTAAACGCTTACAACGCATATAAGAGCCTCTTAAAATCATCAATATTATCTGCTACCCGCGCTATGATACGCAGTATCGGACTCTTTACCGTGGGAGGACGGATAGCACCTACTGCAAAACCCTCTTTTTCTAAATCATGACGTTTTTGCATAGTTGCTGCTATGGTCTTCATCTCTACGGGTAAAATCAGTGAAGGCATCTCTATTTTAAGTTTCTCTTGCACCAAATTTTGACGCTCTTTTATCTGTAAATAAAGAGTGTTAGAGTTTTCAACGATCCACTCAAGTGACTTATGTGCGAGCAGCGTATCAAAAATAGAGGGAGCAGTGGAGTAGATAATAGGTTTTGCTCTGTTTATAAGGTACTCAATAATGTGTGAAGATGCCAAGATATAGGCACCGTAACTTCCATACGCTTTACCAAGCGTTCCCATTTTGATATGATTGGCTTTTGGCTCAATTTCATAGTGTTCAAACACCCCTAATAGATTTTTTCCTATAACACCGCTACTATGCGCTTCATCAACAATAAGCAAAGCTTGAAAAGCATCTACAGTACTAAAAATTTCTTCATTTAAAACATCACCCTCCATTGAGTAGACACCCTCAACAGCAACAATAGCCCTACCCTCTCTCTTTTGGCTTAGGAGTTCATGCAGATGTTTTGCATCATTGTGTCTAAAGACTTTGACTTCACCTTGAACCAGATGTGAGGCTAAATTACCGCTTGCATGAAACTGCTCATCTATAAAAAGCGTATCGTCTCTTCGTACAAGTGCTTCAATCAGAGCGATATTTGCCAAAAAGCCGCTACCTACAACCACACCCTCTTCAAAGCCGTTTAACAAACAGAGCTGTTTCTCAAAATTTTTATGTACTTGGCTGTAACCGTTAACTAACATCGAAGATTTTGGTGCATGAGAGCTCAGATTTTCTAACTCTTTGTAACACGCTTCTAAAATTGTTCTGTTTTCGGCTAGTCCTAAATAGTCATTGGAAGCAAAATCAAGCAGGTTTGTATCGCTTATATGACGTACTCGAATACGATTAGCTCGAGTAAGCGCTTCAAGCTCTTTTTGATAGGGAAAGTAGTTACTATTCATAGAAGAATTTATAGTTTCTCTCTTTAATCAAGCCTCATTCTTTAAAGCTTTGTGAATTTCAGGAGCGACAAAGTGTCTAAAATACTCCTCGTTGATCGGTTTTTTAATAAACCTTTTTGCTCCCACACCCTTTACCTCTTTAAAATTATCACTATCAACTTGTGATGTAACGATAAAAAGGTGAGAGACATAATTGGGATAGTTTCTTACAATAAGATCTATAAAGGTTATCCCATCAATCCCTTCTGTCTCTATAGATGAAAAGATCAAATCAACTTCATAATCATTTATATACTCTAACGCCTCTTGTGCGTTGGAGTAAGTTTTTATATTCAGATTTTGAAACGACATATCTAAAAGCAACTCTTCTATCTTTGTTACAACTGTCACACTTGCATCTACAATTAAAATGGTCATCTTTTCATCTTTGTCTTATCTATTTTTGCGATTGTATCATAGAAGTCATGGTAACTTTGGTTAAAATAGTTCTTTTTGGCTATTTTTTGTACGTTACTTTTATATGAAAGTTCACATCTCCTTTTTTACCCATCTGAATAGAGATATCTTTGTTTGAAACTGCTTGAGCAATTGAGGACATTCCGATACCGTTTGCTTGAGAAGCGTTAAAGGTCATATCAAGCTCATCAAACTTATCTTTTCCCTCGGCTATCAACTCCACCACCTGTTCAAAACTGATATTTTCAACTCTATTTAACTCATTCTCATTAATAGCTCTATCAATGATTCCGCTCTTTTCACCAAGCTTTTTTCCTGCCGCATAAGTCATGCCAAAAGGGGTGAGCATAAATGCTTTTTTGGCAAAATCTAGAGTTTTATCTTTGATAGAATCCTCTTCTACAATATTTCCTTCACTATCTTTAAACTCAATTTTTCCCGTATCAAACGATAAATTTGCATTAGTAACCGCAACACTACTTTTTTTACTGTTTTTCATAATAATCCTTAATTTTCTACAATAGTACCAAAAATTGTCGTAGTTAGTATGTCCGCATCTGTAATCTTTATGTGCACCTCATCAAAAAGAGAGTGCTGCGAATTTTCCAATAAAACTCTCAGCCCTGCAATCGGTGAGATAGTTTTTGCAACCCCTCTTGGTCTTGTAGCTACAATATTTGCCTTCATGAGGGTATCAATGTTGTTTTTTGCCCATCTTGCATTTACTCTAGCCGTAAAATCACTTTGCACCTGATCACAAACACGCTCTTTTTCACTGATATCAAGACCGATGCTCTCCATATCCTTCATCAGCTCTTTATAACCCTTTTCATCCGAAGCCAATCGCTTTTTAATCAATCTATGTACAATGAGATCACTATAGCGTCTAATAGGCGAGGTAAAATGGGTATAGGTTTCAAAACCCAATCCAAAGTGTTCGCTTGATGTAGCAAAATATCTTGCCTGCATCTGTGACTGTATCAAAATGGTATCGATCTGCTCTTTCATAAGCGTTTGAGATGCAACTTTTTGTATCTTCTTATACATATCAACTACATTTTCTTGATGCTTGATAGGAATTCCCAAAGAGCCTAACTGTTCATATAAGCCTGCAAGCTTTTGTAGTGAAGGTTTATCATGAACTCGAAAAAGGCCTCTTCCTTTCATCATTTTTGCCGCTTCGACGTTACATAAAAGCATACACTCTTCGATCAACTCGTGTGACGAAGTAGAATTTTCAAAAGAGGTTTCGATTAAATTTAAACTCTCATCTAAATGTTGACGAATTTCAGTATTGACAAAATCTAATCCTTTTTTTAACCGCTCGTGTCGTATTTTTTGCGTTAAATCATATAGATGTTTTACATAGCCAAATTTCTCATCGAAAGTGCCAGGATTTTCAAGATGTTCATCCACCTCTTCATAGGTAAACCTATTGGCACTCTTTATTTTTGCTTCATAAAAACGTGAAGATTGTATCTGTAGTGCGTCAATATGCATCTCACAGACAAAGGCTAAACGCTCAACATCAGGTTGCAATGAACAGAGCTCTTCACTCAATTTATGAGGCAACATAGGCACGGCTCTATGGGAAAAGTAGATACTAAAGCCTCTTCTTCGTGCCTCAATGTCTACGGCAGTGCCCTCTGTTACAAATGCACTGACATCTGCTATTGCAACATATAGGACTCTTTTTTGTTTATCATAATAGATAGCATCATCATAATCTTTTGCACCCTTTGGATCAATTGTACAAAAGTCTAGTTCACTCAAATCGACCCTTGTATCACTTTGTGGAATTGTCACAGGCAATGATGCAATCAGATCATCATCAAAAGTGTCAGGACGGTTAAAACGTGCAAGTGAAATCACCTCATCTATCTTTGCATCCTCTAATATTCCGTAGTTTTTAACTACTTCGGTGCCCTCGAAATTGAGCTCCAATATGCTCTCAGGTAAAAAGTCCAGTGCATCTAAAGTCGTTGTGAGTTCACTAGAAGTTAAAATATCAAGAAATTTTCCATCTCTTACAATCGATAAAATCTTTCTTGAAGCACTCTGTACAATAAGAACAACAGCACCGCTTGAAGATGATTTTGCAGATATAATACGTCTAGCAACCACCAAATCACCGTTTTGAGCACCCTCTAAATACTCTTTATCAACATAAAGTTCATCAAATTGGGGTTGTAGGGCTCTTAGATATGCCGAACCTGAAGCATTGAACTCTAAGTATCCGGCGATAAAACGGGTATTAAAAATTAAGGAGTCATCCTTGATTTTTACGGCTTTAAGATTTTGAAGTTTTTCTAGAAGTTCTTTCTCTTTTGGACCAAGAGGTTCGTTTTGTGTTACACCGGCGTCAAGCAGACGCCAAAGAAGAGCAACCATTACTCATCAGCTGGTGAAAGTTTTTGAAGTGCCGCTTCAAAAGAGGATTTATCTAGATCAAACTCATCAACAACAGCCAAAGCTGCCTCTTTTGATTCAGAGGTGATTTTTGCGTTAATATCAATTGCAGTACGAACTGCCTTCAGTGATGCAGATAGCGCTCTTGCCTCTTCAGGTGCTTTTGAAGGATCATCACTATTTTCAATGATCGTAATAAGTTCCGGTTCAAACTTCCAGTGATCAAATATTGTTGCTGAAACTGCTGCTGTTCTTGTGCCGCAAAACTCCTCTTCAGCTTTATCTATTCCCGATTCTTTCAAAATCTCTTGAAACTCTTTTATCTTTTTTTCCTCTTCAACACATCTACTGATTAAAACTTTACCAAGCTCAACCAAAAATGCTGCAGGAGAGAGGGTATTGATCATTGCAGGTTTTGTTCTTTTATACCAAGCCGTTACCAGGGCATTTTGCATTTCAGAGACCTCTGCGAATATATCAGGTGTGATACCGTACGGTGAAAGATCAAGTTTAAAACTCTCTTTTACGATCGTTGCTAAGGCAAAACCTCTAACGGTACCCATTCCAAAAAGTGAAACAGCTTGGCCTACATTATTTATTTCACGACTAAAACCGTAGAGAGGCGAATTTGCAGCTTTTAAAAGACTTGCAGTTAACATCGGATCTCGTTCTAAAATCTTCGTCATATCCTGAAAAGTACTCTCAGGATTATGATAAACCGTCTCAATCTGAGATACAGATTCAGGCAACGGAGGCAGTTGCTTGATCTGGCGCTGTAATATCTCTTTCATATTCAAAACACCTTCTAAACTTCAAATTGCTGCCATTTTACTACACAAATTCTGTAATTCAAATAAGATGAAAGTATTTTTGGCTACAATTTCGTAAATTTTTATGATTTGTTTCAAATAGTAAGAAATAAGTTAGTTTGAAGGACGGTAACGTGGCATTAAACGTATATTATGACAAAGATTGTAACTTAGATATCATCAAAAGTAAAAAAGTGGCAATGATTGGTTTTGGTTCACAAGGTCATGCACATGCAGAAAACTTGCGTGACAGTGGTGTAGAGGTAATTATCGGTCTTCGTAAAGACGGAAGCAGTTGGGCGAAAGCTGAAGCAAAAGGTTTTACGGTAAAAACAGTTGCTGATGCGAGTGCGGAAGCTGACGTGGTTATGATTTTACTTCCGGATGAAAATCAAAAAGAGATTTATGATGAGCAGATCGCTCCAAATCTAAAAAGCGGTGCAACTATTGCATTTGGGCACGGTTTTAACATTCACTACGGAAGAATAGCTCCAAAAGCTGATATCAGTGTAATGATGGTAGCACCGAAAGCTCCTGGACATACGGTTCGTTCAGAGTTTGTTAAAGGTGGAGGTATCCCTGATCTTATCGCCATTCACCAAGATGCAAACGGAACAACAAAAGATTTAGCGCTTTCATACGCTTCTGCAATCGGTGGCGGTCGTACGGGTATTATTGAAACTACTTTCAAAGATGAGACTGAAACTGACCTATTCGGTGAGCAAGCAGTTCTTTGTGGCGGTATCACGGCACTTATCCAAAACGGATTTGAAACTCTAGTAGAAGCAGGTTATCCAGAAGAGATGGCTTACTTTGAGTGTCTACATGAGACAAAACTTATTGTTGATTTGATCTTTGAGGGCGGTATCAAAGATATGCGTTATTCAATCTCAAATACTGCTGAGTATGGAGATATGGTTAGCGGTCCACGTGTTGTCGGTGCTGAATCTAAAAAAGCAATGAAGCAGGTACTTAAAGAGATCCAAAACGGTGAGTTTGCAAAAGATTTTATCCTTGAAGGTCAAGCAGGATACCCTCGTATGAATGCAGAGCGTCGTAATATGGCAGATCATCCGTTAGAAAAAACTGGTACTCGTCTTCGTGAAATGATGCCTTGGATCAAAGCGAACAAAATCGTAGACCAAGACAAAAACTAAAAACAACCCTCTAAACGTGTCCTTCGCGGCACGTTTTCACTTCTAAAACTGCTTTATGGCACTTTTATTGCTTTACTATTATAATTCAAAACTTTTTTTCGTATAAAGAGGACAAATGGGTACAGTTATCACGGTTACGTCTGGAAAAGGCGGTGTAGGAAAATCAACAACAACGGCAAATATTGCCGTAGGATTGGCTAATGAGGGAAATCGTGTCGTAGCGATCGACTTTGATATTGGTCTGCGTAACTTAGATATGATTTTAGGCTTAGAAAACCGCATCGTGTATGACGTTGTTGACGTTATGGAGGGTAAATGTAACCTCTCACAAGCACTTATTAACGATAAAAGAAGCAAAGGTCTCTTTTTTCTTCCTGCCTCGCAGACAAATGATAAAGATATTTTAGAGCGTGAGAAGGTCAAAAACCTGATTGAGACCCTGCGCAATGACTTTGACTATATCTTAATCGATTCACCTGCGGGAATAGAGAGTGGATTTGAGCACTCTATCGCTTTTTCAGACCGTGCCCTAATCGTCTCTACCCCTGATGTCTCTTCAGTTCGTGATGCAGATAGAGTAATCGGTATTATTGATGCAAAAAGTGAAAAGGCAAAAAGAGGCGAAGAGGTACAAAAACACGTTATCATCAATAGAATCAAACCTGAGATGGTCGAGCAAGGAAATATGCTCAGTATCGACGATGTCCTTGGTATCCTAGCACTTCCTTTAATCGGTGTAGTTCCTGATGATGAAGGAGTCGTAAGTTCAACCAATACGGGTGAGCCGATAGTTCGTAATGATAGTGCTCTTTCGGGTGAAGCCTATAGAAGAATTACAAAAAGAATTACCGGTGATGATGTAGAGTATGTTGAGCTAAAGGTCAAAAAAGGTTTGATGAGCATGATAAAAGGTCTGTTTAAATGAGTCTGATAGAAAAATTTTTTGGAAAGAAGAAAACTACTGCAGAATCGGCAAAAGATAGACTAAAGATCATGTTAGCTCATGAGCGTGCGCAAAATAGTTTTCCTTTTATGGACGATCTGCGCAAAGATCTCATAGAGGTAATTAAAAAGTACACTGATGTTGAAGACGTACAGATTACGACTGAAAAAAACCAAGATATCGATCTACTGGAAGTTGAGATTATTTTAGGTAAAAAATCTAAAAATTAATGTCAAAAAGAACAAAAAAAAGGGCTAAAAAGTCCTTCCATCTCTCAGGAAAAAAGCTTTTAGCCCTCAGTCTCGTTAGTGTCGTTGCTATCGGTATCCTACTCTCCATCGGTGTAATAAGTTTTGAGATGGGTACCCAGCATGCACAAAAAAAACTGGAAAAAAAAGAGAATGAAATCTCTCAACTAAAAAAACTTCAGGCATTGCTTGAAACAAATCAAAAAAAAGTTCCTGATTATGACCTTGGAATCTCTGAAATTGATGATCTGAAAGCTTCACAAGAGCATGAGAAAAAAACACAAAAACCTAAAAAGAAAGAGAAGAAAAAGCTTTCAGGGAAACCTAAAGTTGCCATTATCTTAGATGATATCTCTTTTGCAGCGCAAGTTAGAAACATCAAAAAACTTGGCTTACCTATAACCATGTCTTTTTTACCGGCAAATGCTATCCATCCAAACACTCCATTACTAGCAAAAAACGAGGAGTTTTATATGGTACACCTACCTTTAGAAGCTCTTTCGCATTCACATGCCGAACCAAACACCCTTCATGTGAGTGATTCCCATGAGCGTATAGATAAAACCATTGCAAAGATAAAAAAAGATTTTCCACGCTTAGAGTATCTTAATAACCACACGGGAAGCCTCTTTACTTCCGATTATCTTGCAATGAGTCACCTATATGATTCTTTTGAAAAGCATGATCTAGTTTTTGTCGATAGTAGAACAACGAGTAAAACAAAAGCCCCGCTTCTCTCAAAAGAGAGAGGTTTAGAATACATTGGAAGAGATGTCTTTTTAGATCATGAAAGCAGCGTAAGTTATGTGCAGGGACAAATTAGAGAAGCTATACGAATAGCAAAGATTAGTGGCTTGGCTATCGCTATAGGGCATCCTAGACGTGAAACCCTTAAAGCAATAGAGAGCTTAAAAGATGAACTAAGTACGGATGTTGAACTTATCTATCTCAACCAGATATGAAAAAGCTTCAAGAACTTCCATTAGAGTTTAAAAAGTTAAAAAAGCCTCCGACAGATATATTTTATGAGGGCAACTTAGAATTACTCTCAAAACCCAAAGTTGCCATAGTGGGATCAAGAAAAATTCTCAACTATACTCGAACTTTAGTGCATGAACTTGCATCAAAACTCTCACGTGCAGGCATCGTTGTCGTAAGCGGCGCGGCATTAGGCGTTGACGCTGCTGCACATCGCGCTGCAGTACCTAATACAATTGCAGTTCTTCCTACTTCGCTTGATGTCATCTATCCAAAAACTAATAAAGAGATAATTGAACAGATGTTTAACACATCTCTTGTTCTTAGTGAATATGAAAAAGGGACACAAATAAACAAATATAGTTTTGTGGAACGTAACCGCTTAGTAACAGCTCTAAGTGATGCGGTCATTATTGCCCAAGCAGATGAAAATAGCGGTTCTATGCACAGTGCTCACTGGGCGCTAGAACAAGGCAAAGAGCTTTTTGTACTGCCTCATAGACTGAGTGAGAGCAGTGGAACGAATGCACTTCTTGCAAATGGTGATGCAGAACTTATTAATAATATCGATAGATTTGTCGAGCGTTATGGAATTTTCTCAGAAGAGAGTGAAGATGCGCTTATCAAGTGGTGCAGTCAAAATCCCGATTATGAAGAGGCATACAGACGATTTGGTGAGCAGCTTCTTGAGTATGAGTTAGATGGAAAGATCGCTATTGAGAATGCACAGGTCATTGTTCTCTAGTCTTAATGCTCTATTGGATAAACTTCTTTTTTGCAGTATCTTCGATAATTTGATCTGAAAGTGTTTGCAGTGATGATGCTATAGCGTTAGTATTGTTCGCAGTTTGAGAGTTTTGTTCAGCCATCTCATCCAAAATAGTAATCGTTTCACTGACTTGTGATACCTGTTTGAGATTATTTGAAGCTGCCGTATCAATATCCGTAACACTTTGAACCATAGTATTGATACTTATATTGATCTCATCTAGGCTTTTTTGTGTTTTTTCAGCCAGTTTTCTCACCTCATCTGCAACAACAGCAAATCCGCGTCCATGTTCACCCGCTCTTGCAGCTTCTATTGCGGCATTGAGTGCAAGTAGATTTGTCTGTTCAGCAATCTCTTTGATAACATTTACAACTTGGCGCATCTGCTCGGTATGTGCCACAACTTCTGCTACTTTTTCCGTATTTGTATGAATACTTTGATTAAGCGTCTCTATAACGATAGATGCTTCGTGTAGCTTCGAGGTCTGTTTTTGTGCAGCGTCGCTAATAGTTTGCACCGATTCGTTTAGTGTAATAGCATCACTGTTTAACTCATTTGCCTCATGGCTACTTTGCAGTAGCATTTTTGAGACATCTTTTCCAAGGCTATTGAGCATCATCTCCATTTTCCCGTGTGCGTTACTTATCTGTGCAGTAAAATCCATCTTCATATAACTATCTAAGACTGAAACTATTTTATTAATATCCTTACCGATACCGTCTTGAAAGTTATCTAACATATCATTAAGTAAAGATTTCAACTCGTTTAAGGATTTATCGTGCGAATTTGCCATCACTTCAACATCTAAATTCCCCTGTTTTATCTCTGCCAATGCCCTTTTCGTATCTTCTATTAACTCCTGTTTCTCTTTAAAATTGCGTTCAACATCTTCAATACTCTCATTTATTTTGCGCTCCATTGCAGCAAATTCATTATTAGATTCATTGTGTGTCGTTGTCGGTTTTTCCGATTTTCCTGTTAAATAGGAGAAGAAAGATTTTAAAAGAGAAGCTATACTTTTTTGCATACGTAAAATTGAGACCAATACTAAAAAGAAAACCGTTGCACTTGATAAATAGATAAATAGAAGAACAATTGAAGTCATTTTCATCTCATCGGTTGCATCAATTGTGTTTTCCAAAGAGCTATTCAGTCCACTCTCTTTGTTTTCTAAAAAGGACTTGGAGAGATTAGAGATCAAATCTGTCTCTTTTGCAAGTGTTGCTATTGCCGATTCAGTTTGTAATATTGAGTCCTCTATATCAATTTTATTTTGAGCCATTATAATTCCAACATCAAGAAGCATCTGCATGTCATCTTTTAGTTTATTTAATATATCTCTATTACGTTTATCAGAACTGCTTTTTGCTTCTAAATATTTAGTGAACTCTTTACCTAAAACTTTAGCTCTATTCAACCTCACTTCCGAACTTGTTGCCATTGCTTCTGTTAATGCATCTTCAATATCAGTCACAGAAGTCTCAATATCGATTTGAATGATTTCTCCGATAAAACCTACAAGAGCTTCGACACTTTTACCCACTTCGGTTTTTGAGCTTTCAAAAGCTTGTACGGCCTCACCTCCGGCTCTTCTTGCCTCCTCTTTTTTTATACCTATCTGCGAAAGCTTCAATAATGTAGTGAAATAGCTAGAAAAGTTCTTTTTTAGATCAGTTAAAAATTTTTTGTTTTCTTTATTGTGTACCGTTTTAGAAAAGTGTTGTATCTGTTTTTCATAATCAGTTTTCAGCTTCTTAAGTTTTTCAATTCCCTCACTGTTTCCCGTAGCTAATGTATTTGAGGCGACCTCTTGCATATGTTTTATTAAAAAATTAATTCTATGGACATAATTTGTTGCTTCAACTTCATATCTTAGAATTTCTGTATTTGACTGTACTTTTGATGCACTACTAAAAACGATTATAATAACAAAAATGGCAACGACAGCAGCAAGTGAGCTTAAAATTGTTGCCAACTTTTTTATCGGAATATTAAAATTCATTTGATTTCCTAATAATTTCAGAAAAGAACAATGAAAATAGTATCATATAAATATAATATATATCTTAAAAATAATTCTATTTTTTTAAATATGAAAATTATTTCTTATTTATAAAATTATATTTATTAAAAAGTTGTTTGAGAAAAAGTCAATTGAGAAATACTTAACAATAAAATAGTTGTCAAATATTTTAACAATGAATTAGTTGTTAAATAATCAGCACTGCATCGCCGTATGAATAGAATCTGTATCTCTTTTCAATTGCCTCACGATAGAGTCTATGCATGGTCTCTATACCCACAAAAGATGCTACAAGCATCAAAAGTGTCGATTTTGGAAGGTGAAAATTAGTAAGAAGATGATCTATTCGTTGGGGTCTGTTTCCTGGATGTAAAAATAGATTTGCTTCACCGCTAAGACTTTTTTCTCTCACGTAATACTCTACCGTTCTTGTCACCGTCGTTCCTACGGCAAAAAGTTTTTTATCTGATTCAATCAGCTCTTTTGCCGACGAGCCGATATGATAGGTTTCAGAGTGCATAGGGTGTTCGGTGATATCTTCACTCTCAACGGGTTTAAATGTTCCCGCTCCGACATGCAGTGTTATATACTCATACGCATGCTTTGATGTGATACTCTCAAAAAGCTCTTTTGTAAAGTGTAGTGACGCAGTTGGCGCGGCAACTGCTCCGCTATGCTCAGCAAATACGCTCTGGTAATTGTTTTCATCCTCTTGTTTATCTTCTCTATCTATATAGGGAGGTAGGGGAATATGTCCGATTAAATCAAGAATCTGCGTTAATCTCTCAAAATCGATGGTTCGTAAATGTTCAAAAAAGAGTACACTTCGACTACCTGATGGATGCAAAAAGACAACCTCCGCTTCCAGTCCATGACCAAACTTTAGACGAGTTCCCTCTTTTACTTTACCACGAATGAAAACCTCAATGAGGTTATCTTCCTCTAAAGGCCTATTGACAAGTAGTTCAATCTGCCCTCCGGTCATTTTTCTCCCAAACACTCTTGCTTTGATAACCTTTGTATTATTAAACAGCAGTGCACAATCTTTTGGTAAGTACTTCTCAATATCTGCTATCGTTGTATGTGTAATAGTATCCATTTCTCTGTTATAAACCATAAGCTTCGCACTCGTTTTAGGCGAAGCAGGCTCTTTTGCGATAAGTTCTTGAGGTAACGCATAGTCGTAACTCTTTGTTAAAAGCGGATCCACTACTTCTCTTCCACGTTCTCTTCAGCCTCTATTTCATCTTCAGGTTTATATGGATTTACAAATTTTGCTATCAATATGGAGACGCTATACAAAAAGATAAGCGGTAGTGCCATTAACATCTGCGTTAGAATATCCGGCGGTGTTAGAAGTGCGGCAAAAACAAAGATAAGCAGTACGGCGTACTTAAAAAAGTCCTTAAGAGTCTGGTCAGTTACCAGCCCTAAGAGGGCAAGAAAGAGTATAAAAATCGGTAATTCAAATGCAATACCGAAACCAAACATAATCTTTGTAAAAAAGCCCACATAATCTTCTATGTTGATGTATGGAGTAAAGTTTGCACTACCAAATGTAATCAAAAAGGTAAAACCAAAAGGAGTTACGATGTAATAGGCAAAAAGTGCACCCAGAACAAACATTGTCGTTCCCCCGACAATAAATGGGATAAGCATCTTCTTCTCGTTTGCATAGAGTCCAGGAGCAATAAAAAGCCATAACTGCCATAATATAATCGGCATTCCAAAAAGAATAGCGGCAAAAAATGAGACCTTTAAAGCAACAAAGAATGCACCGCCTACTTGATGCGTTGTTACTTTACCCTCATCAATGTGGCTTTGTCCATCAACATTTGTTGCAAGTGCATCATTAAGCGGTTCTATGACCCATGCTAAAATCGGCTCATTGTAAACAAAGGCAACGATAAAAATAACAAAAACGGAACCGACAATAATCGCTAAACGTTTTTGCAGTTCACGCAGATGCGGACGTAGTTCGTCAAACATCCTCTTGCTCCTTCTGCTCTACTTTAGCCACTTTTTTCTTCTTTTTTTTAGCAGGTTTTTTTTCAACATCCTCTTCAGACTCTTCTGACTCTTCAGATGATTTTTTAGGAAACGTCACACTCGGACGTTCTGCATCAGCGTACGGAGAAGCAATTCCAGTCACATCTTTTGCAACTGAGGCTATCTCATCTTTTATGATTTGACCTGAAGCAATTGATTCTATATCAGCCTTTGCAGATGTTAATTTTTTTTGATAATTAAGCGCTTCCTCTTTAAGTTCAGAGATATTTACCTCTTCATCTAAACTATCTTTTGCCGCAGCCAATGTCTGCTTAGCACTTCTGAAAAACTTTGCAATCTGCACCATCGCATCTGGAAGTTTGTCAGGTCCTAGAAAAAGTATTGCTACAACAGCAATCAATAGTATCTCAGTAAATCCCATTCCGAACATAAGCGACCTTTTAATAATTAGCGTGATTTTATCAAAAATTTACTTCGAATTATAAGTAAGTTAACTATTTTCATTTTTAGTTATACCTAAGTTATTTAATATATAATATTGGTTACATTTTTATAAGTTAAATGAGGTATATATTGTCTAGTCCGGTCCATTTCTTAATTTTATTCATAATCACAATTTCTGATTTATATGCACATACTTATACTATACATGCCGGATGGAACTTACTTGGTACTACTGAAAAATTAGAACTTAGAGTATTTAATAATAGCTGTGTCAAGGATATATGGTCTTATCAAAATAGCTGGGAACTCTATAAACCCTTCTCTAGCTTAAATATGATAAATAAATTAGATAAAGGGATTGGTTTTTGGGCTTATAGTGATACTGACTGTACTATCGATATCGGATCAAAAGAACAAATTACCGGACCAAAAGAGCAAATTAAAAGACTGACCTTAACTTCTAGAGAAAATGGATATACTAATTTTGAGACATCTGCCATAACCTCTGGTTCAGAATTCTTATCTTTTATCAACACAATAGAATCAGAAGAAAAGAGTTGGTGGACGGACAAGGAGACGTTTTTATCAAACATCAAAAATGAAACTATTAATTTTGAAACATCAAATCTGATTATTTTACGTATTGATGAACCTTCCGGCTCTATAAAGCTCATACCACAAACACCAAATCAGTTAAGTAGTTCTGATGTATCAATTGAAATTGAAGAACAAAAACCCTATTTACAAACTGCTGATTTCGTTAATCATGCTTTTTTTTATATAGTTGATAAATCTTTTTCAAAAATAATCTTTCAAATCGGCATTAGAGAAGAGGTTGAATTTAACTTTGTCAATCAAAATGGAAGTGGATTAAATACTCAAATAAAAAATAGAACACTTATCAACGTCGGATCAATTCCAACAAGAAGTACAAAAGGGTTTGTTGAAGGAAGAGAAAACGTTGTTACAAACCAATCCTCCTACGATGCTTTAATAAATGATTTGTACGTAAGTTTACAAAATAACGGCTATTCCGATGAACAATACCATGATGCTTCTTGGTTTATGAGTCTAAAAACTTCAAATATAGATTTTAAAAACTATAATTTAATCTTTAAAACTCTATTTTTCCCTTATAGATTAGGATATGCTTTGAAAACTTACGTAAAAAATGGTGATTATAAAATTATAATAGAAGATAGCAATGAAACAAAAATTTTTAAAAATCAAACTGAAATGTACGTATTTTCCTATAAAGTATCAAAAGATATTGATAAAGTCATACTATCAGTTTTTGACACTAATGAAACGATTATAAAAAATAGGGAAAAATTACAGTTATTTCACTAACAAACTCTAACTCACTTGGCAATTTTTTTGATCAGTTCATTAAAAAAATTGCCAGTTCATCGCTTAAGAGATAATCCAAATTGTAAAGACGACCTTCCTTCATAAGAAGCTTCTTCTCCCTTATCAAAAGTTCCGCCCGACTTTTTTGTGAAGCACTCAGTCGTTTATAATCAACTCCTACTTCACTTCGAAGTCCCAAAAAGATATGTTCACTCAAAAGTTCATCAAAACTTAACTGTTCTACTTCACACTCTAGGGGGTTATCAATATACTTTTGTATATCTGTTGAGGGATAGAACCTGCTATTTTTTAAAAAACCGACCGCTCCGCTTCCAAGACCTATATAATCCTCACCTAACCAATACCCAATATTGTGTTGTGATTTATAGCTGCCAAAATTTGAAATTTCGTACTGTTTGAAACCATTTTTTTCTATCTGATTAAAGAGCCATTTGGTCATAGCAATCTTCTCTTGCGAAAGATACGGTTTTTTTTCAAACGGGGTATTCTCCTCAATCGTAAGAGCATATGCACTCAAATGATTGATTGGAAGTAAAAAGGCTTGTTCAAGATCATTTTCTAAAAGCTCTTTTGTATCGCCGGCTGTGCCGTAAATTAGATCTATACTGATCTTTTTAAAACCGACTTCATGAGCACTTTGAATGGCATTAATTGCATCATCAGCTTTATGTGCACGCCCAAGAAGTTTGAGCTTTTCATCACTAAAACTTTGCACCCCAAAACTAATACGGTTAATTCCAAGCTTATACATACCCTCTAACCACACCTTTGTTGCACTATTTGGGTTAGCTTCTGAAGTGAGTTCTACACAGTTTGAAAGGTAGGGTTTTAGTGTTTCAAAAAGAGGTTGGTAAAGCTCGGGGGCAACTGTTGATGGAGTACCACCGCCTATAAAAAGTGTTCGTATCTGCCCTTTTTGCACATCAAAACGCTCTAACTCAAATTCCAACTGCATCTTAAGAGCTTGCATATACTGCTGTTTTAATTCAAATTTATCAACATAGGAATTAAACGCACAGTAGTGACACTTACTGTCACAAAAAGGAATATGTATATAAAGAAGCATCAGGTACCGTAATATGCCTCTTCTTCATTTATCTCTGAATCATCATATGGGTCCATATGAATTGCAAAATGCCACTTTGCATTCCTATCAATTGCTCTGATTTGCGCCTCAACGCTATCAGAAATTTTGTGTGCGTCAAGCAGTGATATCTGTACATGAAAAACCAAATGCACACTTACAAAGTTATCCTTGCCAGACTTTCTGGTCTTTAGCCAATGATAATCTGAAATCTTAGAACTCTCAAGTATCTCTTTAATCTCTTCAACACTCTCATCATCAAGTGCCGCGTCCATCAACATTAAAATGCCCTCATGGATCAACTCATAGGCCGAATAGATAACATAGAGCGCAATAGCCACACCCATAATGGCATCGATGAGATGAAAACCGGTAAAATGTAGTGCAATAAGTGAAACAAGAATTGCACCGTTAGAGAGAACATCGGTTTTATAGTGCAGGGCATCTGAGCGTATTACCATACTTCCCGTCTTTTTGGCTACTTTCCCAAGATAGATAACTAAAATGGAGGTAATGATAAGCGAAAATAGCATAACGCCTATAGATTCACCCACATAAAAGGTGGGTTTGTTCTCCATTATCTTTATAACAGATTCATACAAAATATATAAACCTGAAAGGGTGATGACGACACCCTCAACTACAGATGCGATAGGCTCAATTTTGCTTCTTCCAAAGTTAAATTTTTCATCTGCTTTTTTCTCACTGTTTTGTATAGCAAAGTAGTTAAATAAAGAGACACCGACATCTAAAAGAGAATCTATTGCAGAGGCTAAAACTGCCACAGAACCACTTATGACACCGATAAATAGTTTAACAAAAATAAGAAGCGTTGCAACGCTAGTTGCTATTAACGTAGCTTTTTTTTCCGTGCTCATGCATCTTTCTCTTTTTTTAGTACAATCTCAAACTCAACACCCTCACCTTCGGTGGAGCTAACACTAATTGTACCGCCTAGTTGTGACGTAATTATATTGTATATTATGTGTAGACCCAAACCTGTTCCGCCGGCCTCTCTATTTGTGGTAAAAAAAGGATTAAATATTTTTGGTAAAACTTCTCTTTTTATCCCTTTACCGTTATCTTTATAGTTTATAAAAATATACCCATCCTCTTCATACACTTTAATCGATATAAGACCTTCATCGTTTCTATCAAACCCGTGCATTAAAGAGTTTGTGATTAAATTTGTAAATATTTGCACGATTGAGCCAGGATCACTATAAATTTGCAAATACTCTTCACAATCAACTTCGATTTTCACCCTGCTCTTTTTCAATCTATTTCCTAGACTGATAAGTATCTGATCTATCCTATCTCTTATGATAAAGGTGTGCATCCCTTCCATACTTTGATCAACAGCAACCTTTTTAAAGCTTTTCACAAGCTCAGCTGCACGCTTAAGATTAATATAGATAGATTGATTTAACTCACCACTTTGCTGCAGATATTTCTCAAAATCACCCTGACTCATATTCTCTTTTTCGTACAGCTCTTTTAAATCGCCCGTCATATCTTTAAGATGCGTTATTCCCATTACGCCAAGACCTATAGGAGTATTTATCTCATGTGCGACTCCCGCAACCAAACCGCCAAGCGCTGCCATTTTTTCAGCCTCTATCATCTGATTTTGCGTCTCTTTCAGGGTATCAAGAGATTCCTGCAACTCCTGCGTTCTAATCTGGACTCTCTGTTCTAACGATTCGTTAAGCTCAATTAACTCCTTTTCTCTATTGGATAGCTGTTGCATCATGGTGTTATATCCCTCATAGAGGCTTCCTAATTCATCATTAGAATATTTCTTTAGCTTTATGCCGTATTTACCGTTTTTGGCAATATCATCCATACTCTCTTTAAGTTTTACAATCGGTTTTGAAATATGCTCTTGAAGCTTATATGTGAGTAAAAATGCTCCGATAGAGATCACTAAAACAAAATTTATAAGAGAGTAGAAAAACTCCTCTTTAATCTGTTGTAATTTATCGATTGAGTAGGCTATCTGCATGTAGGCTATCAGGTCACCGTTTTTGACTACTGGAATCTGAGCAATCCAAAAATCTTGCTTCTTAATGATCTCATCTTTTACATTGTGAATTCTATTGGGAACTTCTATCTCAAAATCAACCTCTTTGTAGGATGCAAAGAGTCTGCCGTACTTATCGTAAATTGCGCCATAAAGCACATCTTTAAAATTTTTTAACTTTTCAAGTTCGTCAACAGCTCCCTCTTTATCTACAAAGAGCATATATGTGATACACAGATCGCCAAAAAATTTAGCGGTTATTTTTGAGCGTTCACTCATCTGCTCTTTTGACAGATCGACCACACGAACATACTCGAACCATGAGGCGCTAAAGAGTGCACTTAACATCACTCCCATAACAAGCGTTATTAATTTAGTTCGAATAGTTAGACTACGAATCACTCTTTACAACTTTTGCTATCTTTAGCATTCAATATCTCTTTCAAGTAAGCTTCACAGGTTCAAAAAATCTTTAGAGTAGGCTTTAATCTTATTAACCAAAATCTAACACCAAAAATTTTTCATCCTATTCGAAGACAATAACCTCTACAAGAGAATCTTTGGCAATTATATTATCGTTTTCACCGCTTATCATAAGTGCACTGCGACCTAAAAGGTTGGTAAGTATTGCACTACTACCGACCTTTTTATCATCAAAGTTTATAAACATTTGGGCATCTTTTTCATAAAGATTACAGGCCGTAAACTCTGTTTTGTCACTTCGTTTTTTAAACTCTTCATCTAAACGAGCTTGTATAATTTTCAATGATCCCTCTAACCCTAACATTCTTTTAATCAAGGGCACAACATAAAGTAAAAATGTAACGGTCGAGGAGAAAGCAAAACCTGGAAGTGCAACAATAAACTTTTTATCTTTTTGAGCAAGTAGAATATGACGACCCGGTTTGATCTTTACACGCTGAAAAACAACCTCAGCTCCAAGAGCAGGAACAATATCCTTTACAAAATCATAATCACCCACACTTACTCCGCCTGTGGTTACCACGATATCACTAACGCTTAGCGCCTCCTCAAGTCTTGCACTAATCTCCTCTTTGCTATCACCGACCACACCAAATTGTACAGGCTGGGCACCGTAACTCTTTGCAATAGCCGCTAATGTTAAGTGATTTGAACTTCGAATTTGTGCGGCATTTTCTCTATCTTCACCGACATCTAAAATTTCACTTCCTGTTGAGAGTATGGCAACACGTGGCTTAACACGTACTCTTGTTTGTACAACGTTAAGACCTGCCATAACGCCTATATGTGCAAATCCTATCTTCTCATTTTGAGATATAAGTACATCACCTTCAGCATAACTCTCTGCTACGGGACGTACGCTAAAACCAAAAGGCACAGCTTTATTGATTACTACTTCATCACCCTCAACGCTAACATTTTCTATAGGGATGAGTGTATCTGAACCGCGAGGCATTAATGAACCTGTAAATGTCTTAATCGCCGTCCCTTCAGTTACCAATGTTTCAGTAACGCTTCCTGCAGGATTATCGTGTAGAACTTTGAGCCTGCCCTTATCAATATCGGAATGTTTTATCGCATAGCCATCCATAGATGCAGTTGGATACCCAGGATAATTACTCTTTGCAACGATATCTTCGTGCAAAATTCTCTCTTGTGCATCAGCCACAAAACAGTTTTCACCAACAGGTTCACGAACACTCAAAGAGTTTAAAAGTTCTAAACTCTCACCGTATGGCATTAAATACATTACTTTACTCCTAATATACCGCTACCTTGTAACGGGGTAGAACGTTCATCCGCATAGATGCGTTTTCCATCTTTAAGATCATATTTCCAAATCGGTGCGCTTGCTTTAAAATCCTCTACAAAATCGTTTATCATTGAAAGTGCAACTTTTCTTTTTGGTGAAAAAACAGCTGCAATATATGAAGAGGTGTGAAGCGGTACATCACCGCGTGAATGTGCCATTTTTAAATGTGCACCCTGCTCTTTTGCTCTTTTCTGCCATGTATCAAACCAGCTAAGGAGAATTGGCTCATAAATATCAAAACTAAGCCCCTCTATACCGCCCTCATCACGGACAGTGCCGACAAAGGGGATAAATGCTCCATAATTACTTTTACTCTGTTCTTGATACCATTTGGAAAATATCACCTCAATATCAAGAGGTCCATCATATAACTCTACCATTAAATATCAACCGCCGCAAACCGGAGGTAGTAATGAAACTTTATCACCGCTCTTTAAAGAGACACCTAAATCATTCACCATCGTATCATTGACTGCAATAGCGCAACTTTTTAGCCAATCCGTAAGTTCACTATCACCTTGCAAATGCCCTGCAACATCATTTAATGTTGAAGCTTCAATTTCAATAGGCTCTTTTCCGATCGGTCCTAAAAATTCTACCCTTACCATTGTCGTCCTTACTTTAATTTTGGTGATTATAGCATCTTAAACGGCTTAATCAAAACAATAAGCCTTGGAAGAAGCAGAAGATTAGACGCCAGAGCCATGAGCATAGCTAACGCCGTTAAGAGTCCAAAATAGATAGTCGGAACAAAATTTGAAAAGACTAAAATAGAAAAACCTATCGTTATAGCAATAGAGGTGTAACTCATAGCATAGCCTATACTCTCATGTGCACGGTGCATTGTTTCAATATAGTCGTTATCCTTCTTATACTCTATCTTAAAACGGTGGATATAGTGGATACTGTTATCAACAGCGATACCGACACTGATCGCTGCAATAGTAATTGTCATCATATCAAGCGGTATATTTGCCCACCCCATAAAACCAAAAATTATACCTACAGGGATAACATTTGCAACCATTGCAATGAGCGTTACTTTCATCGATCTAAAGAGTATAAAAAACATTACAGCTAAAATAAGTAGCACCGTACCAAGTGTGAGTATCTGAGAGTTAAAAAGACTTTGCAGTATATTATTGTAAAGTACCATTAAATTCGTCAGATGAATATCCTCTTTTTTTAGACCTAATTTTTCTTCAAGATCATGCTCTATACGATGCAAAAATTCATTACGTCTCAAATCTTCACTTGAATCTACGATTCTCATCGCAAAACGCACCTCTGACTTTTCTACATTTACATAAGGATCAAGTACAATTTTACGCAGATCTTCAGGTAACTCCTTATAAATGAGAGCAAGTTTAAAATCATCTAAATCATTTCCCTCATTTAACGTACGTCCCACTTTTGCCATCGTACCTAAAGAGAGAACGTGCCCCACTTCCGGAAGATTTTGCAGATAGTCGTGAATTTGTTCAATCTTTTTCATTCTATCAACTGTAAACCAGTAGTGTGTTTCACCTTTTGTATCGGCAAACTCCTCCTCAAAATCATCAAACTCATCATCAGAGGGGGTAAAAGTCTCTTTTGGTATCTCTTCTGCAAAATTTACGATCAAATCAAGCGGTGTTGTTCCACCTAACTTTTGATCAATAACCTGCATCCCTTTATATATTTGAGTATCTGATTTAAAATAGTCGATAAAACTGTTCTCTACGATAAGCTGTGATGCACCGGAAATACTAAAAAGAATTGCACTAAGTCCTGCAAGATCAACCAGTAAAGCTCTCTTTTTTACAAAATTTGCCAGCGGACGGGTAAAAGAAAAACCGCTTTCAAATGATGCATTTGGCATAGGAACGATTTTAAGTTGCACCAAAATAGCCGGAAATATTAAAAATGTGACAAAAAGCGAGAGCATCACTGAGGCTCCCATCATCCAACCAAGATTTATAACAGGTAAAAGCTCAGCTAAAGTTAGAGACATAAAACCCACTACCGTCGTAATCACCGCATAAAAACAGGGTTTACTCATATTTAAAACCGCTTCAAGCACCAACTCCTCTTGCGTTGCGTTTTCTCTTTCATGAAGCAGTTCACGATATCTTACAATCAAATGGATAATCAAAGACATTGTAATAATGAGCTGCAAAGAGATAAAATTGGAAGATATAACCGTTACTTCCCATCCTAGAAGTCCAAATATCCCGGCACTTGCAATTACGGAAGAGAGCGAGATGATGATTGGAATGACAATCCATCGGATCGCTCTAAAAATAATCCACAATATAACGATCAAAAGTGATAAAACGACGGTTCCGTAGGTATTTAAATCGTGGTTAATAAAGCTGATCATATCATCAGCAATCATATCAACCCCGCCTAAGAAAAGATCTCCCTCATTTTTATATTTCTTGATAATTTCTCTAATTTTTTTAATATTCTGATGATTTAACTCACGCTCTTTATCTCTGTGTGCTTTTAACCTCTTTTCTAAATCACCCCTGTTTTGGCCTGTTGCACTGTTTCTTTTTTCAATAAGCTCTTTATAAATCTTATCTTCATGAAGATTGATTACGATAGCTGTTGTTTTAAAATCTGCACTGATTAAATTATTTCTGTATACCGGACTGCTAACGAACTCCTCTTTTGCCAAATTTCTATCAACATCAAAAGTCTCTAAGGTAGGAATATTTTCCAAAAGTTTCGTTATGGGCATCGGTGGGCTTTGCAGAAGCGGAACATTCAAAATAGAGTTAATTGACTTCACACGATCTATATTTTTTAGATCTTTAGAAATTGCATCAATACTTTTTAAAACATCATCACTAAGCATATACTTTTTTGGAGAGTATGCGATAACTAAAAAGTTATCACTTCCGTAACGCTTATTTACCGAACGCATCAACTCTAACTCTTTGTCATCTTCAAGTAAAAGACTCTCAGCAGAAGCATCAATCTCTAGCTTCATCGCCTGTGTTGCAAAAAATGCGATAAAAAGAAAAACTACAAAGAGTGTTCTGTTTGGGTACTTAAGTACAATACTCTTATAAAAATCTCTTAGCATTGATCACAAAGTTTTTCTAACAGGGTATCAATAGAGCCGTTTTTCAACTCTGCAGCAAATTGTGATCGATACGTTCTTAAGATACTTACACCTTCAATCTCTAGGTCATAAATGAGCCAACCTCTACTTTTTGACTTATGAAACTTGTAAAGTACCTCTTTTTTATCGTTTTTACCGACAATATATGAAATCATCTCAATTCTGTTCTCTTTTGTCTGTTTCGGTTCTACAAACTCAACTTTTTCATCGGTATAGAGTCGAACCTTTTCAAGATAGGAGTGTTTTAGTTTTTTAGTAAATTTTTCTGTAAACTCCTCACGTTTTTTCTTATCGAAACTTTTCCAGACTTTTCCTAAAGATAGTCTAGAGATAAGTTTATAATCAAACAAAACCTCAATTTCGGAAAGAATTTTACGCTCTCTTTGCTCTTTTTGAAGTGCATCATCTTTAAGTAAATCCATAACTACGGATATCTTTTTCTGTACTCTTTTACTTAGCTCATCGCTGTTTTCTGCATTGGCAATTGAAAACAGTAAAATTGTAATAACTGATAGTTTTAAAAATATATTACTCATTAATTACCTTTTGTCGATGCTGTTCATATGCATCCCTTAAAAATGGATATAAGTCTAGCGCATCTTTTTTTAATATTTTATACTCGCCTTTATTTAGTGAGGCATCATTCACTCTATAGAGTGCATTCTGAGAAATTGCCTCAAAATCGGTTCTAAGCGCATTATATCCCCTTGGATCAATTCTATTCATAGGTTCTAAATAGTAATCAACCGTTACCCCTAATGCATCTCTAAGATTTGAGGGTCCGAAAAACGGCAGTACGATATGAAATCCGCTTCCTACACCCCAATGCCCTAATGTCTGCCCAAAATCCTCTGTATGAGGTTCTAATCCATATTCACTTTTCGCAACATCGATAAATCCACCAAGTCCCATTAAGGTATTGACAAAAAGTCGTATACTCTCATGTGTCGCATACTCTATTTTTAGCTGTAAAAGATTATTTACGATACTTACGGGAGAATAGAGATTACTAAAAAAATGTTCCGTATTTACTCTTACGTTCTTAGGAACAACATCAGCATAGACATCTGCGATGGGAAATATAACTTTTTCAAACAAAAAATCGTTAAAAGTGGTCATTATCCTGTTATAGCCACTTAACGGATCCAATAGCACTACGCTCTCTTCTTGAGCAAATTCATCCTCAAATGAATCAAAATCTTCTGCAAAAAGAAACGAAAAAAGTAACAAAAATGTGAAAAAATATTTCAAGATGGACAACCTATCACGCGCATTTAACTACTGAGAATATTATCAACTGACGACTTACATAATCATAAATTCTATAAGAGAGCAATTTATTAGGTAAAATTGCGCTCTAATTTATTTCAGACACAAGGAGGTAATAGAATTGATATTCGGTAAAATCGACTATATTAACCTATTACCTTTTTATGTTTATATGAAACGCAACCTTCGATTTTCTAAAGAGTTGGCATCTTTGCATTACAAAAAAGGGGTACCTGCTCAAATAAACAGAGACTTTAGATACCGACGTATCGATGCTGCATTTATATCAAGTATCGCTTCTAAAAAGTATAGTTGTCAAAATGTGGGAATCGTTGCTCATAAAAAGGTTTTGAGCGTTATCCTCATTCCAGGAGAGAATAAAATAGATAAAGAATCAGCGACATCCAACGCTCTAACTAAAATACTGGGTCTTCAAGGCAGTGTACTTATCGGTGACAAAGCTTTACGATATGCCCTGAAAAACAGCGATTACCTAGATTTAGCAGATGAATGGTATGAAAGATATAAGATGCCGTTTGTCTTTGCAAGACTCTGTTGTCATAAGCCAAATAAGAAATTTACAAAACTTTCACGCCAATTTGTAAAAACAAATGTCAAAATACCTGCATATATTATGAAAAAAACTGCCCTAAAACATGAAATTTCTCAAAGTGATATCAAAGCCTATCTGCAACTTATAAAATATGACATTACAAAGAGTGAAAAAAAGAGTCTGAAAAAATTTTTTGAACTCTACAAAAACAGCCTATAGAAGATAGATTTCATGTTCTTAAGTAAAATTAAAATACAATAACGCCCGTAAAAAATTAAGATTTTAGGAATATATGTATTGAAGTCTCTCTTTCTTTCTTTTTTTACACTATTTAACTTTATACATGCACAAGATCTTCACTTTTTACTCTTTACAGAACAGAACGAAAATAGATACACGATAAGCAATAACCAATTTAAAAGTGTAGATATTACTACAAAATACCCCTCACTCACAACGTTAATAGATTTTGAAAAATACCAGCTTTACGCAAGTTATAAACATATACCCTATCAGTTTCTCGGCTCTACAACTATAAAAAGAGCCCCCTTAGAGCTTTTTCAAGAGGCTTACCAATATGAAGCAGGTATCGGCAGAAAGTTCTATCTAAGTGATGATTTAATCATAGCACCTGCACTAGTATACTTTTATACCAGACAACATAATGTGCAAAAACTGCCGATAAAAGAGATCCACACACATAAATCAGATGTTGACCTTAGAGCCTATCTCTATCTTGTCTATCGTCTTTTTGATGCAACATATATTTATGCAAATTATCAACTTGATAATGATCTTTTATCAAATGAAAAACCTAAAGAGTACAATCAGTACCCGTATGCGGTGGCAATTTATCAATTTTTCACACCTCATCTCTTTTTTAATCTGAAATATCAAGCAAATACTAAAGATAGACCTATCATCAACGCACAAATTAGTAATCAAGATTACAGACGTATCTCTATTGGGTTAGGGTATGCGTTTTAACCTTTTTACCCTCCTTTTTCTTCCCGTTCTTCTCTTTGGTAAAACTTTTCATCTCCAAGATACTATGGATGGTATCCCTATCAATACATATATGGAGATATTTGAAGATAAAGGTAGATTATTTACGATAGAGAGTGTAAAAGAACAACCTTTTAAAGCCTCAAAAAATCATATAACCATGCACGGAGCCTCATCATCAACATGGTGGATACGCCTTAAGGTACAAAACTCACAATCAACTGCTCTAATATGGAGCATACGAATGCTATTTGCGAATATGGATATTTTAGAGAGTTGGCACTATTCTCAATCTCAGTTGATAAATCACACGCGAAAAGGTGATCACAATTTAGCTTCAGATGCACAATCTTTATACGATCATGCTATCTTTACCTTTGAGACACAAAAAGATGCCCAAGACGTGGTATACATTAAGTTTTCATACGAAAGAGCAGGAATTATCGAGCTATTTTCCTCTGTTTGGACTCAAAACGAGCTGTTTACATACTCACAAATCTTTACTAACGCTCTTGTTGCCATTTTAAGTGCGCTCTCCGTACTGCTCTTCTATAATTTCTTCATCTTTCTTATTTTAAAGACAAAAATCTATTTTTGGTACAATCTTTATCTTTTCGGTGCGATACTCATCATCTTATCTTTTAACCAGATCGGCACATATTATATCTGGGGAAAAGACCTTTTTTTAATAGATATAATGCCCTTTGTCTCTTTTGTGCTTACAAACATCTCGTTTTTACTCTTTACTAGATCTTATCTTGAGACGAAAAAGAGGTTAAAGAAGGTTGACAAGTTTATCACCATTTTGATAGTTTTAGAAATTACCGCTTTACTTTTGGCTCTTGCAGACATAAAGCTTATTTCACTCAAAATCATCAGTGTAGTCATATTATCGTTTATACTTTTTCCATTTTTTGGAGCGTACCTTTGGAAAAAGGGTTTTTTGGTTGCCAGAGGGTACACCTTAGCCTCTTCTTTTCTCGGCGTTACGGTAGCACTAACGATATTTCGTTATGCAGGGCTACTGCCTACTAGTGAGATTTTATATTGGTTCACCCGCTCAGGTTTTATATTTGAGGGAATTTTGCTTTCAGTAGCTCTTGCAGACCGTTTTAATCTTATGCAACACTCCTACAACCAAGCGCAAAAGAATCTGACGCACTCGTTAGAGCTAAAGGTAAAACAAAGAACTCTAGAGCTTGAAGCTGCAAAAAGAGCCGCCGAAGAGCTTGCGAGAAAAGATGTTTTAACTGGAATATGGAACCGCAGGGCTTTTCTTGAGATGTCCGAAGCACAGATACATAATGCGCACAGATATGATATTAGATTATCGATTATCATGTTTGATCTAGACCACTTTAAACATATCAATGACAATTTCGGTCATAGCATCGGCGATGCCGTCTTAAAAGCTTTTGCAAAAACCCTGAATGTGCAAGCAAGAGAGACCGATATTTTTGCCAGAATTGGAGGAGAGGAGTTTGTAATGGTACTTCCCTACTCAAATTTAGTTGATGCAAAAAAGAAAGCCGATCATCTACATGAGCTGATTAAAAGTGTGAGCGTAGAGACTCCTGCAGAAAAGTTACATATTACTGCCAGCATAGGAGTAGCCCAGTTACGAGACAAGGAGAGTCTAGATTCACTGCTTGCAAGAGCAGATCATGCAATGTATTATGTTAAGACAAACGGTCGTGACGCAGTCTATAGCGATGAAACATAATTGAAACTATAGGAGTGTCATTCCCGTTTCGTCAATTTCGATAACTTTTGCAACGATCAAACTGGTCAAAGTTCTCTTAAACTCTTTTTTACTCAGTCCAAAAGCAGACTTTATCTCTTCAGGTTCACTTTTATAGTTATAGGGCAATCTTCCGTTATGACTTTTCAATAGTTCTATCACCTTCTCTTGGGACAGATCTTTTTTCTTTGAACCGATTGGCTGCAACGTGATATCCAACTTTCCGTCTTTACGGATAGTTTTAATATACCCCTTCTTTTTATCTCCAATTTTTACATCTTCAAAAATCTCATTGTGAAAGATCATTCCTTCATAGAGATTGTTGACGATAACTTTGAAACCAAGCGGCGTTTTTGCAACCACTATCAGAGATATTTCACTATATTGTTTCAGATGTGAAGCATCAGGTGTTTCATTTTTATATATTCTCTCTGTAGCTGCTAGTCGATGCGTTTTTTCATCATAAACGACTCTGACTAATCTCTTTTCTCCTTTTTTAAAAGGATTCTTTTGAAAAGCAGTCGGCACTAAGATATCTTTACTGAGTCCCCAGTCTAAAAATGCACCGATTTTCGTAACATCAACAACTTCTAAAAATGCAACCTCATCGAGCATTGCATATGGAGTTTGTGTTGTTGCAACTAACCTATCTTCTGAATCGGTATAGATAAAGACATCTATCTCTTGATCAATTTGCATATCTTCAGTGATATAACGTGTAGGAAGCAAAACAACGTTCTCATCTTCTGCCATAAGATAGAGACCGGGTTCCGTTTTTCTATCTATTCGTAATCTATTTATTCGTCCAAGTTGTATTTTTTCATTCATAGGTGAGATTATGCTACAGTTTCGCTTTTAAAGGGGTAAACAATGAAAATGAGGCAAACTTGCGTTGGATGTATTTTAGAACAATCTAAGCGTGTAGCATCTGTAATTAGAGCTGATTTAGTACTCACTGATCAACTTTATAGTGCCGTTGAGAAGATGAGTAAAGATTTTACCCTTGAACTCTCTCCGCCAGAAGAAGCTGCAAGCGTGTATGCAAATATGGCTCGAATTGCGAAAAAAGAGGATCTATTCAAAGAGATTAAAGAGATTTCGACACGCAAAGCACAAGAATTTGTTCCTATTTTAAAAGAGCGTATCAACGCCGCATCGGATAGGTTTTTAACCGCTACAAAGGTGGCAGTTGCCGGAAACGTGATAGATTTAGCATCTCAAATACAGTTTGATTTGGATGCAGAGGTTGCAAAGGTGTTTGATATGCCCTTTTCTCTTGATGATACACAACTTTTACAAGAGAAACTGCAACTTGCAAAAGAGGTTTTTTACATTGCCGATAACGCAGGCGAACATATTTTTGATAAACTCTATATAGAGACTCTGCGTCAACTATTTCCTCAAATTCATGTAACTTATGTTACAAGAGGAGTGCCAATCATTAACGATATAACCTATGATGAAGCGATAGGTTCAGGGTTAAATGAGGTTGCAACCGTTATCGACAGCGGTGTGATTACTCCGGGATTTGTCTTAGAAGATATCAATCAAAAAACAATGCAACTCTACGAAAAAAGCGATTTAGTGATAGCAAAAGGGATGGGAAACTACGAGACTATGGATGAGATAGAGGGAAAATCGATATTTTTCTTGCTAAAAGTCAAATGTGACGTCGTAGCATCACACCTCAATCAAAACTTAGGTGACTTGGTCTGTAAATACTCACTATGATTTAAAATTAAAATCATTTGCACTTTTAGGCTCCGAATAATAATAACCTTGAGCATAATCTATATCCAGATCCTTAACAACCTCTGCTAACTCTTGTGAACTTACAAATTCGGCAATTGTTTTTATATTGGTATCCTTCGCAAACAGTACAAGAGATTTAACCATATGCTTGACATTATTGTCCGTAAGTAGTTTTTCTATCAGTGTACCGTCAAGCTTAATATAGTCAATATTGAACTTGATAATGTTCGTAAAATTTGAATAACCCGACCCAAAATCATCAATTGAGACTTCACAACCGTAATTTTTAACGACCATTATAAACGCTTCTACTACCTGATAATCTTGAATATCTTCTGATTCAACAATTTCAAACGTGACACCTTTACCACCAAACTTTTCTAAGCGGTTAAGTATATATTTGACCATACTTTCTGATTTAATATTTTCATAAGTCAAATTTATAGAGACGTTAATACTATTTTTAGCATATATGTTAAATATTTTTTGCAGAACCTGTCTAGTAAAATATTCAAACGACTTATCCTCTTTTGCAGATTTCAAAAAATGATAGGGAGAGATAATTTCACCATTTTCAGTGATAATCCTTGCTAAGGCTTCATACTTTAATACTTCACCGCTTTTTGCATCCACTATTGGCTGAAAATAGGGAATAATTCTATCATCATGAAGAGCATCTTTATAGGTTTTTAACCTTTTAAAACTCTCTTCTTGTACTGATTTCCTAACGCTTGTATTTCTGTAAATCTGCAGAGGTTTATTTTCTAAAATCGCCTCTTGCAAAGCCAGATCTGCCATATGAAAAATATTACTCACACCGTATGATACACCGGCAGTAAAATCAACTACGACATGATTATACTTATCGTCGTTATCGACACAGATATCCTCATGTTCAAGTAAAATCGAGTACTCCAATAAGGAGAGATACTTATCAAAAAATTTTCCCTTTTTTACAAGTATTGCAAACTCATTTAGGTTTAATTTATAAAGCGTTGCTTCATCTCTTATTAGTACTCTATTGAGTTGTAAAACTTTCTTTGAGAGAATTGTGTCAATCGTATTACTGCCATATATTTCATTAAGTGTTTTTATCTGATTGAGTTGTAATAAAATCAGCATCGCTTTTTCTTGTAGCATAGAGATGTCTTGCAAAAACATCTCTCTATTTGCCAGCTTTGCTACTTCATTGATATCGTTAAGATGTTTTATCCTAGTCTCATCAGCAGTGTAACTAATGCGATTTCTCCCCTCATTTTTTGCAACATAGAGCTGTTTGTCCGCATTATCGATTAAAACCTTATAATCTTGTACGTCACCCCTTGGAAGATATTCTGCTAAACCTATACTTGCCGTAATATCTAACTCTACCTCTTCATACAAAAACTTTGTCTGCTCAATCGCTAGTCTTATCTTTTCAGCCAGATAGATACCGCCTTGTATTGAGTTATATGAGAAGATGAGCAAAAACTCCTCTCCCCCGTATCTAAAAACTGAATCTGAATCTCTAGAGTGCTTTTTTATGATTTCAACGACGTGTCTTAAAGCATGATCACCAATTATATGTCCGTATGTATCATTTATCTTTTTAAAATGGTCAATATCAAGTATTGCAATCGTAAAAGGCTGTGTTGAAAGAGAATGCAGTTCAATCATCTTTTTTAGTATTGGATCAAGTGTCATCCTATTTTTTAGTCCCGTAAGTGGATCCGTTTCAACTTGATTAATCAACTCTTTTTCAGTAATTTTGACATTGAGATTATTTACCATATGCAGTGAAAATTTGACTAAAATAAGATATGAAATAAGTATCTGCGTATAATCTCTTCTTTTGAGTGAGTTATAAATATTTTTACCGATTGTATGTATTCTGTCATGAATTTCATAAATTTTATCCAGATCATTTTGCGTAAAAAATTTATTTATCTCTACAGATTCTAACCATATACCAAATTCACATCTATTTGCATCTAGTTCAACGGGCTTATCACTCTTTTCTGCTTTAATATCATATATCATCTGTTTTAACCATATAAGATGCTCATTAATCTGTGTTAATGCAATAGACTCACGTATCTGATTCTCTATCAAAGGAAGATCGCTGTTTATCACTTCAAGTAAAAACCCCTTTGAAGTGGCATTTATTACCGTCTCTTTATAAGAGTAAATCTTTTTGATGATGTCGCCGTTCATATTGTGATCAATCGCAAAGAGAATCAGCTCTTTTGAAAGACGTTCAAAGAAGTCGTTGTGGAGGTTATAGGGCATAGAACTTCTAAAATTCTCTTTAACCATGTTGGTATAAATGGAGATAATTGTCTCGTTATCTTGCCCGAGTGTATCTCGAAACATATCACGAAGGATCAATTTTAAAGAGCCGATATTGTCTAAAAAATCATTGATATTTGAACTCTCTATATACTCTTCAAAAAATCGGTCATATACACTATCGAGCAGATATTCTAATGTCTCATTTTCTGATAATGTATCTGTACTTTTCATACTCATTCCATAATAACTATTTATACTAAAAAATATTATTTGATATTCTAACATAGATATATCTAATTTTAGAATCTCTTAAAAAAATGCTCTCTTTTTTATCCATCGACAAATCTAATTTTTCAGTAAACTCTAGATACAATCATCAAATAAAAAATGTAAAGTTGCCATGATTACACTTGAATATCCTCTTCTTCTGCTGATAATTCTGCCTCTTTGGTACTGCATCTACAAATGTAAACTCACGCTCATGCCTAAAAGGTTTGTTCATCTCAATCTTTTTAGCTTTAAAAGACAATTCATAAACTGGTTCAATATAATTCCATATCTCATTGCCACTCTGCTCATTTTTGCACTTGCTTCCCCAGTGCAATACGATCCGTATGATCCAAGAAATAGAAACGGTATCAACATAGTCTTAAGTCTTGATGCAAGCGGTTCAATGGTCTCTAGCGGTTTTGATATTAACAACAAACTAAAAAGTCGATTTGAAGCCGTGCAAGATATTGCTAAGGAGTTTATCGAAAAAAGATTACAAGATAATATCGGTGTAGTTCTTTTTGGCGATTACGCTTTTATTGCGACTCCTGTAACATATGAAAATGCGGTAGTAGCGCAGATGCTAACACTTCTAAATAGCGGTATGGCAGGAGAGAGTACAGCCATCGGTGAGGCGATAGAGCAGTCACTTCGTGCGCTCGATTTTGCATCAGAGGGGTCAAAAATTATCATTTTACTAACGGATGGAAAACACAATAGCGGAAGAATTTCTCCCAAAGATGCCGTTTTAATGGCAAAAAAAAGGAGTGTAAAAATTTATACGATTGGAATGGGCAAAAAAGGTGAATATGACGCAGCTCTTTTAGAACAGATTGCCAAAGATAGTAACGGAAAATTTTTTGAAGCTCGTAATGCCGAGGATCTCAAAGATGTATATAAAACAATAGATAAACTGCACCCCTCTTCACTTAAAAGCGCATCAATTCCTTTAAAAAACAATCTGGCTTTTCCATTTTTATTAACAGCACTCTTTTTACTGCTGTTTTGGACATATAGACGCATTAAAGGTGAAGTAAAATGACTCTACTCTATCCGCAGCTGCTTCTTCTGCTAGTGCTTCCACTCTATTTATGGAAAAAAGCTGCAACTAAAAATCTAAATTTGATATTTCTACTTCTTAGCACTGTTTTTATCATTTTTGCACTTGCTAGACCAGTAATTCCCAATGAAGCACAAAAACTAAGTCGTCTCAGTACCGATATTATACTGGCAATTGATCTTTCATACTCTATGAATGCAACAGACGTTAATCCAAATAGATTTGAAGAGGCGAAGAGAAGGATAAAAGAGCTTTTAAAAAAGCTTCCCGATGATAGATTTGCCGTTATCGGCTTTACATCCAAAGCACTTATTCTGTCACCTCTAAGTGCTGATCACGAGCTTCTTGTACATCTTTTTGATGCACTTGATCGCGAGCAGATCATCACTCGTTCAACCAATTTAATGGATGTTCTAGAACTTACTACAAAACTAAGCTCTCAACTGCCAAGACAGCTTCTACTTTTTACCGATGGTGGTGATCAGAGAGATTGGAGTGAAGAGATAGCATTTGCTAAAGAGAACAACATACATATTTACGTGAGTCTACTTGGCACAAAACGAGGGAGCAAACTCTTTGAAGATGGAAGTGTCTTAAAGGATGAGAGAGGAAATATCGTCGTTACAAGAGCAAACGGAACTATTGAAACACTTTGCACTATGACTGAGGGTCTCTATTCTGGAACCATTGAAGGTTTATCTGATGCACTGAGCAAAAAAGCTACAAAAATAAAAAGTGATTTTTACGGAATTTCAGGAAACAAAGAGCTATTTTATATTCCTTTGACTGTCGCTACTCTTTTGTTTATCCTCGGCTCTACAAATATACTCACACGCTTCTTCATTCTTCTTCTATTCACTCTGCCTACATATGAAGCCAAAGCGGATATTTTTGATTTTTTCTACATTTATCAAGCAAATAACTCCTTTGAAAAGGAAAATTTTTTAGAATCTGCTAAAAATTATAAGAAACTCGGTGATAAAAATTGGCAAAGTATGCTTAATTTATCCTATGCCAACTACAAAGCCGGAGAGTATGAAAAGGCTCTGAAAATTTTAGAGCGTATTAAGACAACGGATCCTTCGCTTAAATCTGATATTTACTGTAGAATGGGCGATACAATGTTGCGACTGAAAAAACCGCGCAAAGCTAAAGCACTCTATTTTAAATCACTCCTTCTCAAAGAGGATGCAAAGTGTAGAGAAAACTATTGGCATGCACATTTTTCGGTTAAAACCTATGAGATGAGTACGGGAGAGCAAAAAAATATCGCAAATTCACTTGCGGACAGTTCAAGCACCTCGACCAAAGGCTCTGAGAAAGAGAAAAAGAGTAAAAATAAAAGTGAAGGTAAAGAGGGTAAAAGCGGTGCCGGAGGTGGAAAATCTTCTAAAACATCTAAACAAAAAAAGGGATCAAGTATTGCACTAAGTTCAAAACCGACACCTGTTAGTTCAAAGCAGTATGATCTTATAAATAAAAAGAGCGTAAATGAAAAAACTCCTTGGTAGTCTTATAGCCCTATACTTTTCTCTTTCCCTGCTTCATGCTTCGCAAAAGTACAACATCGATATGAAGTATACTCCTCAAACGATCTATGCAAATCAGACAATTCATATGAATATAACGTGTAGATTTAAAGATCGCGGCGATGGAATGGACTTTATATTCAGTCCACCAAAAATAGAACATGTAAATTTTATTTTACTCAAAGATTATCAGCAATTCAAAGATGGACGCAGAATTGTTATACAAGATTATCTAGTAGAATTTACAAAACCTTCTGAATACTCTATTGCATTAGATGCCTTTGTGCGTAAAACAAACAGTAGACAATTAAGAGAGGCTAGTACGGGTAGAGACCTTGGACCTAACTCCGTAAAAATTCAATACACAGAAGAGAAAACAGCGTTAGCCCCCCTAAATGTTCATGTACTACCATCAGCCCCGTTTACGGGTGATTTTTCACTTCAAGCAAGTGTTGATAAAACAACTCTAGAAGCATATGAACCCGTCCAGTTAAAAGTTGAACTTTTTGGAAGTGCTTCAAAAGAGAGTATTAAACCTTTTACTCTGCAAATAGAAGATGCAACAATTTTTTCAGATGAACCAAAGATTGAATCTAGCATGGATGAAAAAGGTTTTTCATCAAAACTTACACAACACTTTGCAATCTCTTCAACAAAAAATTTTACAATTCCCCCTTTTACAATCGAATTTTTTGATACAAAAACCAAAAAAATCGTTACCTTACAAACGAAGAAAATCGATATAACCGTAGCACCACCGTTAAAAGAGAAGCTACTTGATACATCAAATTATCCGACACCATCACAACCTATAGAGTGGCAAAAATATTTAGATTATCTCTTTTGGTATATATTGGGAATATTAAGTACAATTGCCTTTGGATTTTTAAAAAGGAAACGTCCAAAGAGAGATGATATTTTAGATGTTATAAAAAGTACAAAAGAGCCAAAGGAGCTTCTTAAACTGCTTTTAACAATAGAAAGACAACCGATAAGTGAGTGTATCAGCGATTTAGAAAAATCACTGTATGCCAAAAAAGATGTCAATATGAGTGAACTAAAAAAACGAATACTAAGCAGATTGAGGTAGAGATGAAAACAGCACTTTTACAATTTAGTTATCAAGGTGATAGAGAAAAGACTCTCACAAAAACTCTCCAATTAATAGAAGAGGCTTCAAGTAACGGGGCAAAATTGGTAATTTTGCCTGAACTGCATCAAAGTAACTACTTTTGTATAACAGAAGATACGGCAAACTTTGATCTTGCAAATAGTTTTCAAGAGGATGTAAAGTTTTGGGGTGAGGTTGCAAAAAAACACTCTGTAGTCCTTGTTACAAGCCTTTTTGAAAAAAGAGCGGCAGGACTCTACCATAATACGGCTGTTGTTTTTGATAGTGACGGCAGTGTTGCAGGTAAATATAGAAAAATGCATATTCCTGATGATCCGGGTTTTTATGAAAAATTCTATTTTACTCCCGGAGATTTAGGCTTTGAGCCTATTGATACGAGTGTGGGAAGATTGGGTGTTTTAGTCTGCTGGGATCAGTGGTATCCAGAAGCCGCGCGTTTAATGGCACTTAAGGGAGCTGAAATTTTAATCTATCCCACTGCAATCGGTTGGTTTGATGAAGATGCGCAAGATGAGAAGGAGCGTCAACTGCAAAGTTGGATTACGGTACAACGAGGACATGCTATTAGTAACGGGTTACCCCTTATCGCCGTAAATAGAACAGGATATGAAAAGGATACAACCGGTGCGCTAGATGGTATCAGATTTTGGGGGAACAGTTTTGCCGTAGGTTCACAAGGTGAATTTTTAACTCAAGCAGATAATGAAAGTGAAATGATCAGCTATGTTGCAATAGACTTTGAACACTCTGATGATGTGAGAAGAATCTGGCCGTTCCTACGCGATAGGCGTATAGATGCTTATGAAGGGCTTGATAAACGATACCTATTTGATAACGTTCTGTAAAATGAAGGGTTTTTTCATATCATAATCTTTCCACTCTATGCCTCTAAGCATTAAAAAGTCGTAACGCACCTTTATAAACTGCGCGTAACGCTCTTCAATTTTATGCTTTATAGCATCATTACCTTCAAAAAAGGGGAATATAAACAGCAATGTATCATCAGATAGATAGACCTGATCACTCTTTCTGGAAAAATCTCTTAGCTGTTTCGTTAGATTTGCAGGATATTTATCGTAGCGTATTCGCATTATACTTAATCGATAATTCTCTATTGTAGAAAACTTCTTCTCTTCATCAAGAAGTGAGAAGGAGAGACGATTCTTTTCAGAGAGCATCTCCTCTTGGGAGATAAGTCTTGGCTCCTTTTTTTGTTCGCTCGGACACTTTGTTGAAAATGCATACGCTAATGTAGCTAGCAGTGCTAGAACAAGAAAAGCAACCGTCTCAATACAGGCCATTATTTTTTACAGCTTGACACTCTGTTTTTAAGGGACTCTTTGTACGCGGCAGGATCAAAGCTGCTCACTCTTGCTACACCACTTTCAACTGCGGCTTGTGCAACTGCCGTTGATATCTCATAGATAAGACGCTTATCAAAAGGTTTAGGGATGATATACTCTTTTGAAAACTTTAGCTCAGTTCCGTAAAGCTCATTTAAATACTCAGGAACCTCTTTTTTTGTAAGCTCTGCCAATGCTTTTGAAGCCGCAGACATCATCTCACGATTGATCTTTTTAGCCCTAACGTCAAGTGCCCCGCGAAAGATGAACGGAAATCCTAAAACGTTATTTACCTGATTAGCAAAATCGCTACGTCCCGTTGCACTTATAGCATCAGGACGAACGGCAAGTACCTCTTCAGGAAAAATCTCAGGTGTTGGATTTGCCAAAGTGAAAACGATTGGATCTTGAGCCATTACTTTTATATTCTCTTTTGTGATTGATTCAGGCTTGGAAAGACCAAGCACCATATCGGCATCTTCAAAAGCCTGTTGCTGTGTTAGATCATCATCTATAGCAAACTCTTTTTTATACTCATTTAGATCATCTCTACCTTTATGAACTACCCCTTTTGAATCAATGAGTGTGATAGATTTCACACCCATGAAACGATACATTCTAGCACTACTGATCGCTGCTGCACCCGCACCGACAATGACAACTTTAAGATTTTTAAATTCTCTATCCGTTAGTTCACACGCATTTATCATCCCTGCCGTTGAGATAACAGCCGTTCCATGCTGATCATCGTGCATCACTGGGATATCTAGCGTTTCAATCAGACGTTTTTCGATTTCAAAACACTCCGGAGCTTTGATATCTTCAAGATTAATTCCGCCAAATGTAGGAGCAATAGCCTCTACCGTTTTACAAAATTCATCGATATCGGTTTGATTTACCTCAATATCAAAACTATCAAGATCGCTAAACTGTTTAAAAAGAACTGCTTTACCTTCCATAACAGGTTTTGAAGCAAGTGCACCGATATTTCCAAGTCCAAGTACTGCCGTACCGTTAGAGATAACTGCAACTAAGTTGCTTTTTGTCGTATAGTCATACGCACTCTCAGGATCTTTTTCAATCTCCAAGCATGGTTTTGCAACTCCAGGCGTATAGGCTAACGCCATATCTTTTTGGCTCTCAAACGGAACACTCGCACAAACGCTTAACTTACCCGGACGCGGCTCTTTATGATAGGCCAATGCCTCTTCTGTCGTGATCATCTATATCCCCCTATAAATTCAAATTTTCAAGCATAACTTCAATTCTACGCGTCACTTCATCTTGTCCCAAAACGCTCATCACATCATATACGGATGGGCTTACTGCACTTCCCACTAGTGCTATACGAATAGGCTGAGCAAGTTTAGGCATACCAGCATCATGTCTTTCTAAAATTTGTTTAAAAACCTCTTCATAGTCAATCGGTAGATTAAGGCGTGTTTCCAAACCTTTTATGCTGTTGTAAAAATCTTTCAAAAGGATGATATTCATCTCTTTTAGATGTTTTTTAACAGATTTTGCATCGTACTCTTGCGGTGCTTTTAAAATTGCAGTTGCGGCGTCGGCTAACTCTACAAAAGTCTGTGCACGCTCTTTGATCGCATCAAGTAAAATCTCTCTTTTGTCATTGCTTACTATCAAAAGTCCGTAATTCTCAAGCTCTTTTGCCAACTCTTCGTTACTCATATTTTTCATATAGTGAGCATTGAGCCAGTTGAGTTTTTCCGTGTTGTATACCGAGGCTGATTTATTGATATCTGATGGATCAAAGAGACTTAACATTTCATCCATAGAAAATATCTCTTGATCACCGTGACTCCACCCTAAACGAACTAAAAAGTTTAGCAGTGCCTGAGGCGTATAACCCATCTGTTTGTACATCATCACATCAGTTGCACCGTCACGTTTTGAGAGTTTCTTTCCACTCTCATTATGTATCATCGGTACATGGTAAAATTTTGGTAACTCAAACCCAAGTGCGTCGTAAACGACGATCTGCTTAGGTGTATTTGAAAGATGATCATCTCCTCGTATTACGCTGTTTACTCCAGTGAGTGCGTCATCAATTGCAACCACAAAGTTATAGGTCGGTGAACCGTCCGATCTAGCTATGATAAAGTCATCCATAATATCTTCGACATTAAAGCTCATTTCACCCTTGACACCGTCTTCAAACATGACCATTCCATTTTCTGGTGCCTTAATACGAATAACTGGTTCAATTCCCTCCGGCGGCACTCCATCAAAATCGCGGTATCTACCATCATAACGAGGACGCTCTTTTCTCGCACTCTGCTCTTCTCTAAGAGCATCAAGCTCCTCTTTGGTCATATAGCATTTATATGCTTTACCCTCTTCTAAGAGTTGATCAATATATTTTTTGTAGATTTCAAAACGCTCAGATTGATATTCGATCTTATCATTATGCTCTAATCCAACCCACTTAAAAGCCTCTAAAATCGCTGCAACAGCCTCTTCATTATGTCTGCTTCTATCCGTATCTTCTATTCTTAAAAGAAATTTTCCACCATTTTTTCTAGCCCATAGGTAACTAAATAGTGCCGTGCGAAGTCCACCGATATGAAGATATCCCGTTGGACTAGGAGCAAATCTTGTAACGACCATACGTATCCTATTAATAAAAGTTATGCCATTTTAGCTTCTGCTATGTTAAACAATGGTAAAATCGCTAAATTTTTCACCAGGCTGATATATGAATAAAACACTCTTTACGCTGTTAACATTACTCTCTTTTTTGAATGCAGGGATAATAAACGGTGTCTCCGTTGTTGTAAATAATACACCCATTACTCTTTATGAAATTGATGAACTCAGTTCACTTAAATCTATTTCAAGAAATGATGCAATGAATCTTCTTGTACGAAAAAAACTCGAAGAATCTGAAGCACGACAAAGAAATTTAACTGTTAGTAATGAGGAGCTTGAACAAGAGATTTCCATACTTGCTAGACGTAACAAAATGTCTAGTTTGGAATTTTTAAAGGCATTAAAAAGTAGTAAGGGTATTGATTCAAAAAAATTAAGAGCTGATCTTAAGGAACAGCTACTTAAAAAGAAACTGTATCAGTCGATCACATACTCTAAAATGAAGATGCCCTCAGATGAAGAGATCGCAGAGTATTACCGACTTAATAGTGAAGAGTTTACTGTAGCCTCTACCTATGAAGTTGTGCAATACAGAGCCGAAAATCCTAGAGTCTTGCAAGCACTTTCGAAAAATCCATTGATGAATGCTCAAGGCGTTGAGAGAAAGAACATTTCACTTAAAGCAAAGCAACTTAGCCCCGATTTCATACGAATGTTAAATAGTACAAATGAGCAGAGTTTTAGCGCCATTGTTCCAAACCAAGAGGGCGGTTATGCTCTGTACTATGTTCAAGAGAAAAAAGATGTGCAGACATTTGAACTTAATAGAGTAAAAAACGTCATTATCAATTCAATTATGGAAAATAAACGTGAACTAGCTCTGAAAAACTATTTTCAAAAACTACGAGTCAGTGCAGATATAAAAGTTATACGCGAGCCAAAATAGCAAAAGGAGTCTCTCCTTTTACTTTTAAAGTGCTCTCTCTAAATATTTCGTATCAAAATTATTATGAACGAAATCCGAATTTTTCATCATCTTCTTATGAAAAGCTATCGTTGTTTTAATTCCGGTAACTGTGAACTCATCTAGCGCACGATACATCTTTGCTATCGCTCTCTCTCTTGTCGGTGCATAGACAATCAATTTTCCTATCATCGAGTCATAATATTGCGGCACGGTGTATCCTGCGAAAGCATGCGTATCTAAACGAACATCTTTTCCGCCCGGAGCTATCCAGTTTACAATTTTTCCCGCTGAAGGAATAAACTTCACAGGATCCTCTGCTGTGATACGGCACTCTATTGCATGACCTTTGAGTTCAAAACTCTCTTGTGAAGGAAGCTCTTTGCCTTCAGCAATATTGATCATTAGCTCTATTAGATCCAATCCGCTTACCATTTCACTTACCGTATGCTCAACCTGAAGCCTCGTATTCATCTCCATAAAATAAAAATTGAGCTGATCATCTACCAAAAATTCAAAAGTACCTGCACCCTCATACTTAATAAATTTTGCTGCATCTACAGCAACTTGATGCATTCTTTGGCGTACATCATCAGTTAGTGCAACTGCAGGACTCTCTTCAATAAGCTTTTGATGGCGTCTTTGCATTGAACAATCACGTTCACCTACATGTATAGCATTACCGTGTTTATCTGAAAGTATCTGCACCTCTACATGGCGAGGATTTCTAATAAACTTTTCCATATAGAGTGTTCCATCACCAAAAGAGCTCATCGCTTCACTTTCAGCCGTTAGATAAGAGTTTTCAAGATATGATACATCCTCAACCACACGCATACCGCGTCCGCCACCGCCGGCTGAGGCTTTAATAATGACAGGATACCCTATCTCTAGAGCTCTCTGTTTTGCATCCTCTATTCCCTTCAAAGCACCTTTTGATCCGGGAACTACCGGTACACCGGCTTGTATCATCACCTCTTTCGCATTACTCTTGTCACTCATCAGTTGCATAACTTCTGATGAAGGGCCTATGAATGTTAGTTTATGATGTTTACATATCTCTACAAACTGTTCATTTTCACTTAAAAAACCATATCCTGGGAAAACGGCGTCACAGTTACTAATCTCTGCTGCACCTATTACTGCGGGAATATTAAGATAACTTTGAGAGCTTTGGTTTCCGCCGATACAGATAGCAGCGTCCGCTAAGTGGATGTAAGAGGCATCTTTATCTGCCGTTGAGTAGATGGCTATCGCCTCTTTACCCATCTCTTGAATAGTTCTAATAGCTCGCAGTGCAATTTCACCGCGATTTGCAACTAAAATTCGTTTAATTTCCGACATTACTAGATTCTTTTAACAATAAATAAAGGCATATCATACTCAATAGGCTGACCGTCATTTACTAAAGCCTGTAATATTTGACAATCATACTCAGCCTCAAACTCATTCATTATCTTCATAGCCTCTAGTACTGCGAGTACTTGCCCTTTTTTAACAGTGTCTCCAACTTTAACAAACGGAGGAGAATCAGGTGACGGAGCTGCATAATAGGTTCCAACCATCGGTGAACGCAATCTTTCACCCTCAACTTCATCACTCTCTTGTACAATTGCGGGTTTACTCTCAACAGCTGCTGTTACAACTGGTGCTGCCACAACTTGAGGTGTAGCTACCCCCGCTAATGCCGCTGTCTCTTTCTCTAATTTAATTGAAAATTTTTCTCGCTCTATCTCTAATTTAGATAAATTGCTCTCATCAAATAGACCTATTAGATCTTTGATTTCGTCAAGTTTCATTGTAAGGCGCTCTCTTTTATGAATTTTTATTTAGTGGTGGTATAATATCGTCACTTTCCTTAAGGAGTATAATTAAATGGGTATGAAATCCGATACGTGGATACGCTCACAGTGTGTAAATACAAAAAAACCTATGATAGAGCCTTTTACTGAGGGGCAAGTAGGGCAAGGGGTTGTCAGTTACGGACTAAGTTCATACGGTTACGATATCAGAGTAAGTGATGAATTTAAAATTTTTACAAATATCAATGCAACACTAGTCGATCCAAAGAACTTTGACGATGCAAACGTTATCGATCATAAGGGTGATATATGTATAGTTCCTCCTAACTCTTTTGCACTTGCACGTACAGTTGAGTATTTTAGAGTTCCAAGAAACGTACTCTCTATCTGTTTAGGGAAAAGCACCTATGCAAGATGCGGTATTATTGTTAACGTTACACCATTTGAGCCTGAATTTGAAGGACATATCACGATAGAGATTTCTAACACTACCCCACTTCCTGCAAAGATCTACGCGAATGAAGGTATCGCACAAGTACTCTTTTTTGAAGGTGATGAGCCGTGTGAGACAAGCTATAGAGATAAAAAGGGAAAATATCAAAAACAGACGGGCATTACCCTTCCTAGAATACTAAAGTAGCCCCTACTCCTGCTCGATTAATTCAAGATTTGAACTCTTAAATAGGTAGACACTAAATTTAAGAGCTTCAAATATATATGCAGAAATACCGCCATCACTCAACCACCAATTTTGAGTATTAAAAATATCATTTTTAGCTGCAGCGACACCAATCTTAGTCTCTATTTTTAATAACTTAAAAACTTTTTCAAATGCATAATGAGCACGCCTCGTATGAAATTCATCGGTCACGATAATAATTTTTTCCCATCTATTCTTTTTTGCATATATAGCAGCATCTCTAGCTTCATCAAAGGTACTTGTTGCACCCCCTTTTAAAGATGGTAGTATCAATAAATCAATATTTTCAAAACTTAATATTTTTAAAATAGTCTTCTTTTGCTCTATGAATGAAGGGTTTGGAGTTTGTGTCATATAGATTTTTTTTGTAACACCCATCTTTGCCAGTTCTATAGCTCTTTTTACTCTAGTTCTTGGGTTTCCGGACAGTACTATAACTGCATCTGCTTGCATATATAGCAGCTCTTTTGAAAAAAAATCTGAATATCCCCTAAGAATATTAGGCAAACCAATAATAAATAATAATAATATAAGTATTAAATATTTGACCATACTAATTGTTACAAACTTTCTTTATTTTATAAGATAACTTTAATTTTTTAAACTATATGATAACGATTGTAAATCAATAAACACAAGGACGGTTTCATGTTATTAAAAGGGTTAAAAGTTGCAATTGTAGCATCATCACTACTATTAAGCAACGCTTTCGCTGAGGAAACACCACCGGCACCACCGGAAATTCCTGCAACGGCTACGGTAGCTAAAGATGCAACAACAGGAGCATCAAATACTATCTCTTATAAAGTTAAGTTTAAAGAGGGGTGGACACTTTTTGGACTTCCTGGATATAAAGCATATAAGGTTAAAGATATCCTAGGTGATAAATCAAATATCGATATTATCTACTACTATAATAATGAGAAGGTAAAATGGGAACTATTCCAACCTCGTGATGCACAAGGTAATATTACTGTTATGTCTCCGGGTGTTGGGTACTGGGTAAACTCACTAAAACCGTTTGTAGTTGAGTTTAAAAGTAATATTGTATCTAGTATCAAAAACTATGAGAAGGCTGCTGTTTTAAAACCTAAAGAGGGAACAACTGATCTTTCAGATGCAAACTTGCTTCCTCCAATGCCGATTGAGACTGCTTCATATGAAGATATGTGGAGTGATGCGGGTGAATTTAAAACAGATTTTGCTAAAGATGCAGGAACAATTGATTGGGACACTCGTAAACCAGAAGACTTTACAGCAGCAGACTGGGAAGAATCATTCAGATTTGATGCTCCGATGCTAATCGATCACGGGTTTACCGATACTGATGGATTAAAAGCACGTTTCCGTCCAACTAAAGACTTTAGAAAAATGACAGTTGATATTATCACAACTTCAGGTAAAACAATTTCAGGTGAGGCTATCATTAATCAAAAAGGACACCTACAAATCGATTACTTTGGAACAGCTGAAGTTAAATCGGTAATTTACCAATTACTTGATATAGAAGAGGCAGGTGCAGGTAAATTTACATTTAAAATGAAAAACGTTACTGATCCTGCAAATGTAAAAGCTGTAAAATGGACGGTAGCAGAGTTCTATAATCCTAAAACAATGACATGGGGTGATTCACAAACCGTATTTGGTTTTGATGAAGCAAAAGATGATAAAGATTTAGGTGAAATCGATTGGGATAATATCGGTACACAATTTAAAGATATAGCGTTTGATGAGATAGAAGGCGCAGACTTTGTTCCAAAATGTAGAACATCTGACGGTACAGAGATAGAATTACCGCAAAATGCAGATGGTAGTTACCCATTCCCTGGTGATCCTACGTTCCCTGCTGAGTGTAATATCGTGCAACATGACATTATTAGCACAGGTTTAGAGGGTAAAGCACCGACTTGTTTAGCAGCTGACGGTACTGAGATAACGTTAGTGAAAAAAGCTGACGGAACATATCCGTTCCCTGGTGATCCTGAATTCCCTGCAGAGTGTAAACCTCTAGGGGACATAAAAAATCAATTGCAGCAAACTACAGCCAGCCAAGATCCTTCTGCTCCAACTTGTACACAACCGGACGGAACAGTTGTAACTCTGACACAACGTGCAGATGGTAGCTATCCACTTCCAGGTGACGCAGACTATCCTACTGGATGTAATACAACAGACACATCAACAGATTCAACTCTACCGGGTAGTGAATAGTTTAATTATTTAAAATTGTTTCTCTCTTCTTGAGAGAAACAGTTTTTTCACCCTCACACTCCCAATCTATTTTCTTCTAACAAATTCGCTATAATCACACAACTATTTTTCAAGGGCTTTTTGAATGGCAGCACTAACTTTTAACGATATTCTTTTAAAATTACAGATGTTTTGGAAAGAACAGGGCTGTAATATTGTTCAACCTTATGACGTTTCAGCGGGTGCCGGTACTTTTCATCCAGCTACTTTTTTACGTTCACTTGATTCAAAACCTTGGTCGGTTGCCTATGTTGCTCCGAGTCGCCGTCCAACCGATGGAAGATATGGAGAAAATCCAAATAGACTTGGAAGCTACTACCAGTTTCAAGTTCTTATAAAACCAAGTCCTAACAACATTCAAGAGCTCTATCTAAAAAGTTTAGAGTATTTAGGCCTTAACCTAAAAGAGCATGATATCCGTTTTGTTGAAGACAACTGGGAGAGCCCTACACTTGGTGCGTGGGGTCTTGGATGGGAAGTTTGGCTCAACGGTATGGAAGTAACACAGTTTACCTATTTCCAGCAGGTTGGAGGCCTTGCGTGTGATCCTGTAGCAGTTGAAATAACTTATGGAACAGAGCGTCTAGCAATGTATTTACAAGGTGTACAGAGTATATTTGAGATTATATGGAATCAAAATGAACACGGTACGACAACCTATGCGGATATTCATTTAGAGAGTGAATATGAACTTAGTCGCTACAACTTTGAAGTAGCCGATACCAAAATGCTTTTTGAAGACTTTGAAGCATGTACCGCGGAGTGTAAACGTTGCTTGGATGAAGAGCTTCCGCTTGTTGCCTATGACTACTGTATGAAAGCCTCGCATACTTTTAATGTTTTAGATGCTAGAAAAGCAATTTCTGTTACAGAGCGTGCGAATTACATACTAAAAATACGCGAACTCTCTAAAGGGTGTGCCGTTCTTTATAAAGAGCAAGAAGAGACACGCCAAAAAAGAGTTATTGAGTGTCTTAGTTGAAACTTGGCGCCTTAGTAGAAAAACTTAATGAAATAAGTCCCTTTGAACTGCAAGAGGATTGGGATAACTGCGGTCTAGTAATAGGTGATCCACACTCTGAGATTACAAATATCGTGCTTAGTCTTGATATTGATGAGCAACTTATTGAACAAGCACCGGAGGGTTCAGTGCTAGTTACACACCACCCTCTTATATTTTCGGGTTTAAAACAGTTAGATTTTTCAACGTACCCATCCAATCTAATTCAAAAAATGTTGAAAAAAGAGATCTCGCATATAGCGATGCACACAAATTTTGATAAAACGCATCTAAACCGCTATGTAGCTCAAAATATACTCGGCTTTGATATCATAGATGAAAATGATTTTGTTCTAACTATGAAATGTGACATGAGTTTTAAAAAACTCACTTCACATGTTCAAGAGAGCCTTGGTCTTCAAACACTAAAAAGTGTTCCAGGCAAAGAGCATATTGAGACCCTTTCACTTACAACCGGTGCAGGTGCATCACTACTTAAATACATTAAAAGTGACTGCTTTTTAACAGGTGATATCAAATATCATGAAGCGATGCAGGCAAAATCACTCAATTTAGCCCTTATCGAGATCGGTCACTATGAGAGTGAACGCTTTTTTAGTGAAATTTTGGCTCAAAGTTTGGAAAATATACCATTAAGCGTTATAATTTCAAATTCAAAAAATCCGTTTACATACCATAAGGATTCGTATATCAATGAATAAACACCTAGAACAACTAATTGAACTCTCTACAGTAGATAAAGAGATAGATGCTTTTGAACCCCGTATCGCCGATGCAAAGGCAGCATATACAACACTCGTAAAAAAGCAAGAAACACTTTCAACTGCCGTGGCAGCTTTACAAGAGGAGATTAAAGAGGAGCAGTTAAAAAAGCAAAAAAATGACCTGCATTTGGCTGAACTCTCTGACAAGCTTGAGAAAAATAGTAAAAGAAGTGCAGAAGTTAAAAACGAGCGTGAAGCAAAATCGTTACAACTTGAAGATGAAATTGCAAAAGAGCAGATAGATTTTGCAAACGAAGAGATTGAAAGACTTGATAAAATCATCGAAAGTAAAAATGAGAAGATTGCAGAAGTAAATGATCAAATAGCAGAGATTGAAGCTGAACTTGCAACAGTGCAAGGCGATGTAGATGCACAGATAGCAGAAATTGAACAAGAGCGCCAAAAAGTATTTGATAAAAAAACATCGCTAGTGGGTGAAGTTAATCAAAAAGCTTTGGCATTTTATGAAAAAGTAAGACGCTGGGCAGGAAATAGCTCAGTTGTTAAAGTACAAAGACAAGCATGTCATGGATGTTTTCTTAAAATCAGCGACAAAGTCTTTTTCGAAGTAGCACGCGGTGAAGAGATCGTAACTTGCCCGCACTGCGGACGTATCCTTTACTATGAGGCTGAAGAAGAGAGCGATTCGGTTGCGTAAAAGTGGTGTCATTTAGACACGCCTATTGGTTTATATTAACCATACTTCATATAGTAGCACTTCCTATTTTAGTGCTGCTACTTCTTAGAGAAAAATATAAACAATCTATTCCTGCACGCTTTTTTCTTTTTAAAAATAGTAAACCTCAAGATTGTGATCTTTGGTTGCATGGAAGTTCACTCGGTGAAATTATCGCACTCTCACCGCTAATTGAACAGTTTAAAAATAGAAAAATATTTGTAAGTTCCACTACACAAACAGGATTTACAAAAGCGAACGAATACAAAGTTCAAAGAGCCTATCTTCCATTTGAAACACTCCTTTGGTTTTGGGTTCCAAGAACAAAAGTACTTGTCGTGATGGAGGCAGAACTTTGGTTGCTTCTTTTTAGTTATGCAAAAATCAAAGGTGCCAGAACAGTACTGATCAACGCAAGAATCTCCGATAGAAGTCTAAAGAGTTATATGCGCTTTCGATGGCTCTATAAAAGGATATTTGCCCAAATTGATACCGTATTTGCACAAAGTGATAAAGATAGAGAGAGACTAATAACTCTGGGTGCAAAAAATGTCACTATTAGCGGCAATATTAAACTTGCCCAAACTCCTCAAGTAAAGTCAAAGCTAGAAAAACCTAACAGCTTAATTATAACGGCAGCAAGTACACATAAAGGAGAAGAAGAGAGAATTATCGAAGCATATTTACGCTTAGGAAAAGGAAAACTAATTGTAGTTCCCCGTCATCCTGAACGGTTCAATGCGGTATCAAAAATAATGCTTAGATATGCGAATGAGGCAGGAAAAAGTTTTGAACGCTATAGCGAAGGTAAAAGTTTACATGCTGACATGATCCTCGTGGATGTAATGGGTGAGTTAAATAGTATCTATGCGATAACAGATGTAACAATATTAGGCGGAGCATATGAGAAAATAGGTGGGCATAATCCACTTGAACCGCTTCACTTTAAAAATCGAATTATTAGCGGGGAAAATATCTTTAACCAACGACCACTTTTTGATGCTATGCAAAATGTCCATTTCTCAACTCTGGATAATTTAGATGAAGTTATAGAAGTTTCACTCAATTTCCCGCCTGCATCACTAAAACAAGAGTGCAATTTAAATAGTATAATAACTGCAATTGAAAAAGGAATGCAATGAGTGAAAACAAAAAAGAGGATAAAGCATATAAGCTTTTAGCCATACAAGAGGGAATATCAAACTCTAAAGCAAAATCTCTCATCGATAGAGGAGTTGTTTATAGCGCTGGCAGACAGATAAAGGTTGCTCGTGCAAACATGGATGCTAAAACGCGTTTTAGAGTTGACAAGATTGAAAATGCAAAAATTATCTTTCAAGATGATAATATCTTAGTCGTCGATAAACCTGCATTTAAAAGAAGTGACGAGATAGAAAAGGAGTTTGGTTATCCACTTTTACATAGACTTGATCAACAGACAAGCGGTGTTTTAGTAATGTGTAAAGATGAAGAGTTTAGATTATCTGCTATTGAAGAGTTTAAATCAGACCGTGTTTATAAGGAGTATGTAGCGTGGGTAGAAGGTGTGATTATTGAAAACATTGTAATTGATACACCTATCCATACACAAAAGGGTCACAAAGCAACAAGTAAAGTGAGTAAAAAAGGGAAAAGTGCTACTACCGAGGTTTTTGTCGATGAAGTTGTAGGAAAACGCTCAAAAGTACGAGTCGTTATCCATGAGGGACGAACACATCAAATTCGTGTGCATATGAAAAGTATCGGTCACCCTGTAGTCGGAGATGAACAGTACGGTGCTAAGAGTTACAGACGTATAATGCTGCACGCTAAGAAATTTGAGCTCTTTGACTATAAATTTGAATCACAAGAGCCTAAAATATTTGCTAATATACAGGGGTAACATCCTACTGATGGGAAAAACATGACGCTTTTATTTATATACCTTTTTTTAGCTGTAGGTGTATCATTTCTTTGCTCAATTTTAGAAGCAGTGATACTCTCTACAAATAAATTTTTTATTGCTGCACAGATTGAGCAAAAGGTTAACGGTTCAAAAGTGCTGAAAAAAAATAGTGAAGAGATAGATAAATCACTCTCTGCAATTCTTACACTTAATACATTTGCACATACACTCGGTGCTGCCGGAGTTGGAGCACAAGCGGTAATAATTTTCGGTGAAGAGTATATGTTTGTTATCTCTTTTATATTAACACTCGTCATTTTATATTTTTCCGAAATTATTCCTAAAACGATCGGTGCTATCTACTGGCAAAAACTGGCAATCTTCTCGGCATATACGATTAGAGGATTGATAATCATCACCTATCCGCTTCTAAAAATATCCTCACTGCTCACCTCTTTATTAAAACAAAACTACAATGAGAAAATTTCTGTCGACGAAATTAAAGCGGCGGCAGATCAGGGAGAAAAGGATGGTCTTATCAATGAGAGAGAGGGGGATATCATCGATAATGCCCTTAATCTGCGCTCATATAAGATAAAGGATATATTAACTCCAAGAAGTGTGGTTTTCGCTCTTTCGGCTGATATGAGTATCGAGGAGTTTTTCAAATTAGAAGATTATGATAACTTCTCTAGAATACCTGTTTACGACGGAGATATAGATAATATCATCGGTATAGTGCTACTTAGAAAAATTATGATTGAAAAAATTGATGCGAATAGTAACAAAAAGATACGGGACATCGTAAGCGACATTTATGAAGTAAACGAAAATATCCATGTTTCAAAAGTCTTGGAGCTGTTTATCAAAAGACAAGATCACATCTTTTTGGTAAAAGATAGATACAACCAAACCGTCGGTATCGTTACATTAGAGGATGCTATCGAGACACTTTTAGGAGTAGAAATCGTCGATGAGTTTGATGATGTAGAGGATATGCAGGTTTTCGCAAAACAGAAATATTAATTTTTATTTGTGTTTTTTCATAATATAATGGGATTACATCTATAGGGAGGTTTTACTATGAAGCCTTTAGAAGAAAATGTAATCTGGCATTCTCTAGATACAAAACAAGTTTTAGATACCTTAGAGGTGGATGCTTCCGTTGGTCTCTCTTCGAATGAGCTTAAGAAGAGACGCTCGCTATACGGTAAGAACTCCCTTACGAAAAAAGAGGGAACTTCCCTTATCAAACTTTTTTTCCTCCAGTTTCACCAGCCTCTTGTATACATTTTACTCGCCGCATCCGTTATAACCGCCCTGCTAGACGAATGGGTAGACTCATCCGTCATTTTCGGCGTACTCCTAGTCAATGCTGTTATAGGTTTTGTTCAAGAATCAAAAGCCATTAAAGCGATTGATTCACTGGCAAATATGAGTAGAGTCAATGCAACGGTTATTCGAGATGATCAAAAGGTTATTATAGATGCGAAAGAGCTAGTTGTCGGTGATATCGTTATTTTATATTCCGGTGATAAAGTTCCCGCCGATATGAGAGTTTTGAGACTAAAAGAGCTGCAGATTGATGAATCCTCTCTGACTGGTGAATCGGTGGCAATACAAAAAAATGATGAAATTTTAGAAGAAGATACTCTCCTAGCAGATAGAAAGAATATGCTCTACTCTTCTACGTTAGTAACTTATGGAAGTGCAGTAGGGATAGTTATTGCTGTCGGGGACAGTACAGAAATCGGTAACATTAATAAAATGATTGCCAACGCAGATATATTACAAACTCCCTTAACGAAAAAAATTTCCTTTTTTTCAAAGATACTTCTCTATGTCATCTTGGTTATGGCAGCAATCACCTTTTTTATCGGTACGTTAAGAGGTGAACCGATGCTAGATATGTTCATGGCATCCGTTGCACTTGCAGTAGGTGCTATACCTGAAGGGCTACCTGCTGCCATGACTATCATACTGGCTATAGGTGTATCACGTATGGCACAGAAAAATTCCATCATAAGAAAACTTCCTGCCGTTGAGACATTGGGTAGTACGACGGTCATCTGTTCAGATAAAACTGGAACGTTAACGCAAAATGAGATGACTGTTAAAGAGATTTACACCCCAGGAGAGCTCTACGAAGTTTCAGGTGTTGGGTATGCACCTGAGGGGAAAATTACTCAAAACGGCAATGAAGTACCCCTAAATGAAGTACTTAAAGAGTGTTTAGTTGCGGGTGTTATGTGTAATGCTTCCGTACTTGTTAAAGAGGATAATAAATACAAAATTAACGGTGATCCTACTGAGGGAGCACTTATAGTCTCAGCACAAAAAGCGGGAGTTAAAAAGGATGACCTAAAAGAAGAACTCACGCATATTGATACTCTCGTTTTTGAATCAGAACATCAATATATGGCTTCACACTATAGAAGCAGTGATGAGGACTTTTCTCCGGTGTATATCAAAGGTTCGGTTGAAAAAATCCTTCAGCGTTCTGACTGTTACCTTGGAGCCGATTGTGAAGAGAAAGATATAGATATAGAGAAAATTTCAAAAGTAGCGCATGAGATGGCGCTTAAAGGAATGAGAGTCTTAGCCTTTGCTAGAAAACATAAAGATGAAGACGGTGATGCTATTTCACATCATCACATCAGAGGCGGGCTTACTTTCTTAGGATTACAAGGGATGATAGATCCTCCGCGACCCGAAGTCATTGATTCAATAAAAAGCTGCCATAGTGCAGGAGTAAGTGTGAAAATGATCACGGGAGATCATAGTGTCACCGCACTAGCTATTGCCGATCAGATAGGTATAAAAACAGATAGTGATATTAAAAGCTTCAATGGAAAAGAGTTGAAAGAGTTGAGTGATGAAGAACTCTTCAGCAAAGTCAATAGTGTTAATGTTTTTGCAAGAGTTGCACCGGAACAAAAGTTAAGACTTGTCAAAGCACTCCAAGCAACCGATAATATTGTGGCAATGACCGGAGACGGCGTTAATGATGCACCTGCACTCAAACAGGCAAATATAGGAACCGCAATGGGTATCACAGGAACTGAAGTGGCAAAAGAATCTGCCGATATGATCTTAACGGATGATAACTTCTCAACCATAAAAGATGCTGTTGAAGAGGGTCGCGGTGTATTTGACAATATCGTAAAATTTATCACTTGGACACTTCCAACCAATGTCGGAGAGGGATTAGTTATCATGTTTGCCGTTGTCATAGGCGCTGCTTTGCCGATCCTACCCGTACAGATTTTATGGATAAATATGACTACGGCAGTACTGCTTGGTCTTATGCTCGCATTTGAGCCAAAAGAGACAGGTCTAATGCAGAGAAAACCTAGAGAACCCGATGCACCTATACTTACTAAACTTCTGATATTTAGAATAATGCTCGTGGGTATCTTACTTCTTATTGGAGCTTTTGGAGCTTTTTGGTATCTACAAACTATCGGAATTTCTGAAATAGTTGCTAGAACCGTTGCTGTAAATATATTTGTATTTGGTGAAATGTTTTATCTTTTTACATGTCGTTCTACAACACACAGTATGTTTGAGATAGGAGTTTTTAGTAACAAATGGCTAATATACGGTGTTATAGGTATGACGCTCCTACAGGTCGCATACACCTATATTCCATTTATGAATACAATCTTTAAAAGTGCACCTATAGGTATCTTTGAATGGATGATTATCCTTCTATCTAGTACGGTGATCTACTTGACAGTAGAGTTTGAAAAAAAATATAACCTAAAAAAGGCAGCAAGACTAAATGATATATAATTTTTCACAAACAGATAAAGCAGATAGATATAAACTGATAAGTCAAACGGTCGTACCGCGACCGATTGCCTGGATAGTTACCGAAAATGATGGTATCGTCAATATCGCTCCCTTTAGCTTTTTTACACCGATCAGTTCAGAACCCCCTACGGTAATGGTTTCTGTCGGACACAAAACTGACGGAACTCCTAAAGATACGCTTTACAATATACGAAAAAACCAAAAATGTGTGATCTGTTCAGTTGAGGAGAAAGATTTAGAACCAATGCACCTAAGTGCAACTTCTTTAGGAAGTAGTGTCAGTGAAGCAAAAAAGTTTTCTATAGAAACACAGCCTCTCCTAGATGGATACCCTCCAATCATCAAAAATGTCCAAAGTGCTATGTTTTGCACACTCTTAAAAGAGGTAGAGCTAGAGGACTCAACAACCATACCGATCTTTTTGAAAATTGAACATATGTATCTTAATGATGCAGACAAAAACCATCTACTTGGACGTGTTGGAAAAGACTATACCTCCTATTCAAAAAAGATTATATTGCCAAATATATAAATCCTTAAACTATGAAACAGCAAAAAAAGAGTATAATCCGCCCCAAAAACTTTTTTAGGAGCTATGCTTGTTTGATGCGCTAACCGATTCCTTTACCTCCGCCGTTGGTAAAATTCGCTTTCATGACGATATCCATGCCCTAAAAAGAGCGTTAACGGAGCTGAAAAAGTCTCTACTTAAAGCTGATGTTCACCACAAAGTTGTCAAAGAGCTTCTAAAAAATGTTGAGCTTACCGTTAAGCAAAGCGAGATTATCGGGAAAGATCAGTTTTTAGATGCTTTAAAACTGCACCTTAACGAACTTTTAGATGTTGGCGGTCGTCAAGGTTTTGTCTACTCCGACAAGCCGCCTACGATCATCATGATGATGGGTCTGCAAGGTTCGGGGAAAACGACAACGACAGCTAAGCTTGCAAATTACTTGAAGCTAAAAAACAAAAAAGTTCTTGTTGCGGCTGCAGATTTACAGCGTATGGCAGCGGTTGAGCAACTAAGACAACTTGGAGAAAAGATAGAGGTTGACGTCTTTTATCATGAAGATTATAAAAATCCGGTTGATGTTGCAAAATATGCAAGACAAAAGGCAAAAGAGAAACTTTATGATGTTCTTATCATAGATACCGCCGGTCGTTTAGCAATTGATGATGAGCTGATGAATGAGTTAGAGAGCATAAAAAAAGAGGTTAATCCAGATGAGCTTTTTTATGTAGCCGACTCACTTACCGGTCAAGATTCGGTACGTTCAGCGCAGACTTTCCATGAGCGTCTACAGATTGACGGTGTTATTTTAAGTAAATATGACGGTGATAGCAAAGGCGGTGTGGCTCTTGGTATCGCTTCACAAGTTCAGGTTCCGCTTCGTTTTATCGGTATCGGTGAAAAACCTGAAGATCTAGAGCAGTTTATCCCAGATCGTGTCGTAAACCGCCTTATGGGCTTGGGTGATGTTGAATCACTCGTAGAAAAAACTGCAATGGTTATGGATGAGAAGCAGGCAAAACGTGTTACTCAAAAGATCAAAAAGGGTAAATTTAACTTTAACGACTTTTTGGAGCAGATGAAAACTATTCAGAAAATGGGTAGTATGAAATCCATCATCGGTATGATCCCGGGTCTTGGAAGTATGGGATCGGCTTTGAAAGATATGGACTTGGAAAACTCATCTGAAATGAAAAAGATAAAAGCCCTGATCAGTTCTATGACGCAAAAAGAGCGTGAAGACCCTGATCTACTGAACAACAGCCGAAAACAGCGTTTGGCAATGGGTTCGGGTCTTAGTCAAGTTGAAGTGAATAAAGTGCTTAAGCAATTTAAAAATGCTTCGAAGATGATGAAAAAGTTTTCTGGCAAAAAGGGACTCAAAGATATGCAAAATATGATGTCTCAGATGAAAGGTGCGCAGATTCCGCGCTAAATTTAGTAGACCTCTTACATGATTTTACTCATTGAAGTTATGTAAGAGGTCTAATAGTGTATAATTTCAGACTTTAAAAAAACGCAAGAAGCGTTAGCAAGATTTACAAAGGAATAAATGTATGGCAACAGTAATTAGAATGACAAGAATGGGAAGAAAAAAGAAACCATTTTACAGAGTAGTAGTAACAGATAGTCGTAAGCGTCGTGACGGTGGCTGGATTGAAGAGTTAGGTTACTATAACCCGATGACTGAAGAAAAAACTTTGAAACTTAATGAAGAGCGTCTTAACTACTGGCTAAGTGTCGGTGCAAAAATGAGCGATACTGTAAAGCGTATTTCAGGTAAATAAAAATGGTTGAAGAGTTTGTAGAACACTATGCAAAGATGATTGCATCGTTCCCTGATGATATAAAGGTGCATTCAAGTATAGTTGACGATACAAATGAACTCGTAATTCTCTCAAACAAAGCCGATGTAGGTAAACTCATCGGTAAAGAGGGAAAAATGATCGGCGCTATAAAAACGGTAATCTCAGGATGTAAAGCCAAGGATAATACCAGTTATAGAATTAATGTCGAAGCAATCTAACCTTCACATTGCGACTCTTGGTCGCGCAGTGGGACTTTTTGGCGAAATGAAGCTCCATCTTTTCACTGACTTTGAAGATCAATTTGTTCCAGGTACCGTTTTAAACAGTAGCAGAGGTCAAATTGAGATCGAGGATATTGACCTAGATAGACTTCATATAAAACTAAAAAATGTTGCAACGAGAGAGGCTGCAAAGGCCTATACCAATGCAAAAATCTATACTACAAAAGAGCAGACTAGAGAAATATGTAATCTCGAAGAGGATGAACATTTTTGGTTTGACGTCATAGGATGTGATATTTACGAAGATGGTTTACACCTTGGTAAAGTTGAAGACATCGATAGATTAGCCGTAAGTGATTATCTTTTTATTCAAACAGATGAAAAACTTGTAGGTGAAGGATCTGCAAAGACTTTTTTACTTCCCTATATAGATAGATTTATACTTCAAGTTGATATTGAAAACAAACGTATCGATGTCAATGGAGCCAAAGATATTTTAGAAGCAAGCTAACTTAGGCACAATCAATGCAATTTACTTTTATCTCTCTGTTTCAAAATTTAATTGAGGGGTACTTAAGTGATTCCATACTACACCGTGCAATTCAAAATAAACTAATAAGTGTCGACTATCTCAATCCTCGTGATTATTCAAAGAATAAGCATTACAAAGTAGATGACACTGCCGTAGGCGGCGGTGCAGGTATGGTAATGACTCCTCAACCCCTTTTTAATACACTAAAAAGTTTAAAACAAAAAGATAAAAATGTACATATCATCTTTACGACACCCGTCGGAAAGCCATTTCGTCAAAATGATGCTATGCGTTTAGCTAGACAAAAAAAACATATTGCATTTGTTAGTGGAAGGTATGAGGGGATTGATGAGAGAGTCATTGAAGAGTTTGCAGATGAAGTATTTAGTATAGGAGACTTTATCTTAACTGGCGGAGAACTCCCCTCTTTAGTGATGATGGATGCTATTAGTCGTAATGTGGAAAATGTTTTGGGCAATACCGAATCTTTAAGCGGTGAAAGCTTTGAAAAGCTACTTTTGGAAGCTCCAAATTTTGCAAAACCGCATAAATATGAAAATTTTTCCTCTCCGTCAGAATATTTAAAGGGAAATCACAGTAAAATCACGGACTTGAAAAATGAGATGGCTATGTGTAAAACACAATTTTTTAGACCAGATCTTTATGAACGATTTTTGATCAGGAGAAAAAACGATGAAAAATAGATATATCGAGAGCTTTGAACAAGCTCAAATGGCAGGTAAAGAGATTCCTCAATTTCGTGCGGGAGATACGCTACGTGTTGCCGTAAACATTAAAGAGGGTGAGAAATCGAGAATCCAAAACTTTGAGGGTATTTGTATAGCACGTCACGGTGAGGGAACATCAGCGACATTTACTATTCGTAAAATGGGTGCAAACAACATCGGTGTAGAGCGTATTTTCCCACTTTACAGTGATAGTGTAACAGATGTAAAAGTACTACGTCGCGGTCGTGTTAGACGTTCTAAGCTATTCTACCTACGTGGACTTACTGGAAAAGCTGCTCGTATTAAAGAACTTCGTCGCAAATAATCTCATTACAGTAATATTATCACCCCATTCTATGCTAAAATGTTGCATAAAAAACGGGGTGATTATAAAATGAGTAAAAATAAAAAAGAAGATAAAACTAACGCTGAACGAATCCTCAGAATTTATAGCCTTGCAGAATCTCACTTTGGAGAAGTAAGGTTTGTCGGTTTAAAATACCAAAACAAGATTGGATGGATTGCTAAAGTACAGTTTGACAGCTACGATAGCCTTATCGCCGATGCAGATAATCCTACAGATGCACTACGAAAACTCAAAAATAGAATCAAAAAAATCATTCAGAGATATAACACAGTATAATACGTTATGAATACAAAAGAACAACTACGAATATTATTGGAATTTGGTGAGCTAGTCTCACATGAGCATGATCTGGTCAGACTTCTTAATATTATGGCTGACTATGCAAAGGATCTTTTGCAAGCCGATAGATGTTCTATCTTTCTTTATGATGAAGATAAAGATGAGTTATGGACTCAAGTTGCTCACGGTATAAGTCAAATTAGAATCCCCTCCACTAGAGGAATAGTGGGATATGCGGCACTCTCAAAAGAGATACAGGTTGTTGTCGATGCCTATAATGATTTTAGGTTTCATAAAGATGTAGATATTGCGACAGGTTATCATACAAAAACAATCATTGCTGTTCCACTTATAAATGCGCAAGAAGAGGTTATCGGTGTTTTTCAGGCACTTAATAAAAAAGATGGACTATTCACACGCCTTGATGTAGAGCTTTTACTGCTTATCTCAAATTTTGCAGGCTCAGCAATTGAAAACTCCCTGCTCTATGCAAAAATAAAACAGACACAAAACAAACTTATACAAAAACTTTCAACCGCCGCAGAGTTTAAAGATGATGATACGTCAAAACATACAAGAAGAGTCGGTCTATACTGTGCACTTGTGGGAAAGAAATATGGACTTGACGATGCGGAGTGCAATCTGCTTGAACAAGTTGCGCCAATGCACGATGCAGGAAAAATCGGTATTCCAGATGCCATTTTGAAAAAACCGGGCAAACTTGATTATGAAGAGTTTGAGGTAATGAAAACGCATGCAATGATGGGCTATAAACTCTTAGAAGATCAGTCTGATGAGACACTTCGCTCAGCTGCAATAATTGCCAGAGAACATCATGAAAAATATAACGGGACAGGGTATCCAAGGGGGCTAAAGGGTGAAGAGATAACGCTATTTGGTAGAATCACCGCTATTGCCGATGTTTTTGATGCACTTACTACAAAAAGACCTTACAAAGAGCCTTGGAGTCTTGATGACGCTTTTGCTTTTCTAGAGAGGGAAAGATCATACCACTTTGATCCGCACCTCATCGATATTTTTCTAAACTCAAAAGAGGAAGTGATAGAGATTTATGAAACACACAAGGATCATTAGATTTCAGATCTTTAATAACCCTTCATAGCCTGAGAAATTTCGCGCTGCTGATCTTTTTTCTTGAGCGTCTCGCGCTTGTCATGCAGTGTCTTCCCTTTTGCAAGTGCGATCTGCAGTTTCACAAAGTTTTTCTTATTCAGATAGAGTTTAGTCGCAACAATCGCTAAACCATCCTTTGCCGTTTTACTCTCTAGCTTACGCAGCTCTTTTTTGTGTAGTAGTAGCTTTCTAGAGCGTCTCTCATCGGGTCTAAAGTGTGGATTTGTCGTATCTAGGTAGGAAATATGTGCATTGAGTAAAAACGCTTCACCCTTGATAATACGCACAAAACTATCTTTTAAGTTCACACGTCCTGCACGTATTGCCTTTACTTCACTACCCTCTAATACAATACCCGCTTCAAACTTTTCACCTATCTCAAAATCGTGAAAAGCCTTCTTATTTGTTGCAATAGGTTTCATTCACTACCCATCTTGAAAAATGTACCGCCGCTTCCCGATAAGAAGTACTCTTGATTTCTCATCTGTTCTAAATTAGGGCACAGTGAGAGTGCGCTCTCATAGAGATCATTTGCATCATTGGGAGTGAGTTCATGTAAGAGATCAATACTTTTTTGACTCAATAGATGCTGCGCATCTTCGTTGGATGTTAGCTTGAAAAAGTTTGCTCTAAAATTTTTAAAAACATCTGCCGTACTGCACTCTACACCACTTTTTATTATTTCAAGTTTGGGCACTTGTTCCTCAAATCTATCAACCACTTCTCCAATGCCCTTTACATTTGCGCTCTCATAGCCATATATAAAAAATGGAACATCCGCTCCCACTTTCACCCCAATTTTCGCCAGTGCATCTTTACTTAAGCCTAACCCTAACTCACTATTTACAAGAAGTAAAAATACTGCGGCATTAGAACTTCCACCGCCTAAACCTGCATGTGTGGGGATATTTTTCTCCACTTTTACCTTATGTGTTCTAAAAAAACCTGCAATACTCGGCACTTTTTTTTCTAACTCTTTATAGGCTTTGTAAATAGTATTTTTCTCTAACGGACAATCAAAATTGCCTTCTATCGAAAAATCAGAGGCCTCTGCTTGAACAAAACTTAGCTCATCATAAAGAGATTTCACCAAAATAAATCTTGATGCCAATTCGTGATAATTTTCTCTAGTTCCGGTGATTTTAAGAAAAATATTAACTTTTGCGTATGAGAGCATAGCTATTTACTAAATGTTTGAAAGAAGGCATCCAATACGCTCTGGTCAACATTCTCAGAGGCTTTTTTATTGAGATCACTTACCGCTTCAGTTAACTCTTGACGCAGTATCGAGACATCGGAGGGTGCTTCTATTCCAAGCTTGACATTGCCCTTTTCTATTGATAGGACTTTTATTTTAACATTGTCTCCGACTAAAATTGACTCTTCTTGTTTACGAGAGAGTATTAGCATAGTGGTACCTTGTTGAGTAAGTAACTTACCTTACTTTCTGAAATAGATATGATACTAAACATATCCTCAAAAGCGAATAAATAGTTACCGCTCTTTTGAATTTTTAGATCATTTATATCAAGTTTTCTTCCAAGTTTCACATTTTCACTATCCCCAAGATATTCATTACGTGGCAAATCAATCATTTCAAGCGGATCAAGTGCTTTTTCACCATCATAAAAAAAATCACCTTCATGCAACCTCTCTAACGAACTTAAAGCCCCGTCAACTCCAAGTTGAGCAGATATGTGCTCTCCCAAAGAGCGTATATATGTTCCTTCACTTACAGTTGCTTCAAAGGTAACAAAAGGATGGTTATAGTTTAACAGTTTAATCTCATGAATAGTAGAAGTCACTTCGTTAAGTGTAAACTCTTTTTCACCTCTAGCTAATTCATAAGCACGTTTTCCATCTACTTTTTTAGCTGAAAACTTTGGCGGTATGTATCTAAATTCACCCCTAAAAGATTGGACAGTTGCACCTATCTTCTCATAATCAAACTCTTCAATATCAGATATACCATTGTTAGATTCAATATCTAAAGTATCGCTTTTAAAACCTAACCAAAGTGTGGCACGGTATTTTTTTGGAGTTTTTTTTAAAAATCGAAAAAGCTGTGTATATTTTCCAAAAGCAACGATTAAAACTCCCTTTGCAAAAGGATCAAGTGTTCCGCTAAAACCTGCTTTTTTCACTCTATATTTTCTTTTTAATTTCCCAAGATGACGGTTTGAACCGACAAATTGCGGTTTATATGTAACAAATAGACGATTAATTGCTCTGCCCTACTTCTAAATTATGCTATATTAGATACGAATTATAGAATAATTTTGAAAAATATAAAGGATTAACAATGAATTTCCAAATGTTAAAAGATAAAACGCAATTAATAGAAATAGTTATAACCGCTTCACTTTTTGTCATAGCAATAGTATTTGATGCACTGATGACTATTATCATCTATCTACTCTACTTTATTATTTTTCTTGAAATAGTGCGAGCCGTTATGAACTATATCAACCAAGAGGATGTGAATGTAATGTTTTTAATCAATGCATTCATCATCCTCTCTTTAAGAGAGTTCATCGTCAATGTTGTTAAAATCAACGAAGAGCAGATAACCTCTTTTGATATGCTTTTAAGCAATCCGATAAATTTCAACCTTATCGTTCTCTCAGGCGTAATTATATTTCTCTTTTTCGTAAAATATCTGTCCGTTAAAACCTATATAGATTTTAAAAAAGAGAGGAGAAAATAGCCCCAAAATAGCAAGGAATATTTTTTGCTTCTATTTAAAAAAAGGAGCGTGTCATGACCATGCACAATGTATTTAACGACCTTGGGGCTCAAGCAGCGATAGATTTTGGAAGATATCAAGCTAAAAAAGGCGAAAAAGCGGATTTTGTCGATTTTCTACTGAGTTATGATGCCAAAGCTGCCGAGGAAGGCGATTCAAATTGGCTTACTTCTCTTAGTGGAGTAAATGAAGATGAACTCCTTTCCATCACTGACAGATCGGCACAAATGCTAGGTATAGACAATCCTTTATCAAATATTTCATTTTTGCAAAATAGCAACTACTTTGATGTTCAAGTCAATGCACTTAAATTGCAACTCTCAGAGGGGTTTAAACAAAGAATTGAAAATTCAAATAATTCAGCTTTGGTCAAATCGGAACAAATAAAAGAGTTGTATGATACAATGCAATCCATTCAAATACCAAATAGATTTAGAGGATAGAGTTTAATGATAGAGAGCTATAATTGAAAGCAAGCTATAAAATTGTTTTTATTGTAGCTACACTGCTAGTTATTTTATCACTCTCTTTATCAGTAATCAACTATACTATCTCACTTAAAAATGCGCAAGAGCAGCTAAAAAACCAATCTTTACCGCTCTCATTAGATAATATCTACACAGATATTCAAAAACATATCATTGAGCCCTACTTGGTATCTTCAATGATGGCACACGATACATTTGTAAAAGATTGGTTGATACATGATGAAGATGATAGAGCTAAAATAATCAAATATCTCAACACCATAAAAAATAAATACAAAATGTTTAGTACATTTTTAGTCTCTGAAACTACTAAAAACTACTATACGCAAAACGGTTTTATTGAAAAAGTGCAAAAGGGAAAAGCGAATAACGAGTGGTATTTTGACTTTAAAAATTCCCAAAATTCACATGAAATAAATCTAGACTTTAACGAAAAACTAGCCAATTCGATGATAATGTTTGTCAACTATAAAATTTACGATGATGAATTTCAGATGATTGGTGCAACAGGTATAGCTTTAAAAATTTCCTACATAAACGAGATGTTGAAAAAATTTAGATTAAAGTACAACTTCATCGTCACATTTTATAATCAAGAGGGCAGAGTCGTTCTTTCAGAAAAAGATCATAACCCATATGGCACAATTAAAGAAAACGGCTATATAAAAGCATTTCAAGACAAAATCATCTCTAAAGAGAGTCATCTTATAGAGTATGAAAAAGAGGGGAAAAAATATATAATCAAAACAAAATATATTCCGGAATTAAATCTCTACCTCTCGGTTGAAGCAAAGCTTGAAGCGCTGATCAAAGAGGTAAAAAAGGTATTTTACTTCAACCTTATCATATCTCTTACAGTGACACTTATTGTCTCTTTAATCATACTTTATGTTATTAGAAGACATCAAAAAAGACTCACCTATTTAGCTGAGCATGATGACCTGACAAATATTGCAAACAGAAGAGTCTTTGAGGAGAGATTTAACTATCTCCTTCTATTAGAGCAAAGAGAGAAAAAGCCTCTCTCTTTACTCTTTTTAGACATTGATGATTTTAAAAAAATCAATGATATCTTGGGACATCATATAGGTGATTTGGTCTTGCAGCAGGTTGCATCAATACTACAATCACATATTAGACGCACCGACATACTAGCAAGATGGGGCGGAGAGGAGTTTATAATAGGGCTTGTTGACAGTGATTTAGAGGCTGCAAAAAGTATCGGTGAAAAACTTCGAATCTCCGTTAGCGAGGATTTCAACCTAAAAAGCCTTACTAAATTCAATATCACGATAAGTGCAGGCGTAACACAAGTAAGAGAGGATGATACGATGGAGAGTATTCTCAACAGAGCGGACACGGCAATGTATAAATCAAAAAAAAGCGGTAAAGATAGAATTACTGCCCTATAAGATAACAAAAAAAAGAGTACCTTTATGAAACAATTAATCTACGTTAGCACAGCAAAGTCAAATATAACCGATGAATCGGTTCAGAATCTCATAACCTTTTCAAAAAAGAACAATAGTAAATACGGAATTACCGGTTTTCTCGTATTTGATAACAGTTTCTTTTTACAGTGCATTGAGGGAAAAGATGAAGAGGTCAACTCTTTAATGAAAAATATCGAAAAAGATAAAAGACATAGTGATATGGAAGTCTTAGGCATTAGAACCGTAAGAGATCGTAGTTTTGAAAATTGGAATATGGGCTACCTTGATGATCAAAAGAGGTTTAAGAATATCTTACTTGAAAATACGGGTAAAAAGATATTTAGCCCTTACCAATACAGTTATAATGAAGCTTTAGATCTTCTTTTACAATTATCTGAAACTCCCTTAACAGAGCAAATAGGTTAAAAAACATGCAACAGTGCTACAACTGGATACACCCTCACAAGAATAAGACAAAATTATATGCCTATTTAAATAAAAAAAGCTTATTCTAACCCAAAAAGATTATAATTGCCTAATTTTTATACTTAATTTAAAGGTTTAGAATGCCAAACAGTGAAGAGTTTCATGCAGTATGTGCTCAATTACTAACTCCGGAAGATGTGAAAATATCTGAAGAACTTTACAATGAAGTTTTAGAAAAGTCGGTCGTTGTAGAAATATCCTCAAATGATAAGCAACCAAATATAAAATTTTACTCACTTAGACAGATATATCTATCTGAAGTAACCCCGTTACTAGATGATTTCGGTTTCAATATAATTGATGAAGTGACATTCAACCTTGAACGCTCTGACAATGTAGTCTATATTAACCGTTTTAATTTAGATATACCCGATTTTACACTTCTAGAGAGTACAAAAGAGAATATTATCAACGTAATGAGCGAAGCTATGAGAGGTACGATTTTTTCTCATTGTCGCCTCTTCTCACTGATCTACTTGGAAAATCTTTCGGTACGTGAAGTACTGCTTCTTAGAGCAATCACTGAATATCTTAATCAGTCCGTAGTCAATGTTAATGAAAAGACATTTTTAGATACTATCAAACGCTACCATAGCATAACAAGAGACTTTGTTGACTACTTTTTAGCTAAATTTAAACCATCAAAAACAAAACGTGCACAAAACGTCAAAAACTTAGCTCAAAAAATTGAGGATGATATTAAAGATGTACCATCTGTTACAGATGATAAAATCCTAAAACTCACCTATGAACTCCTGAAAAGCATAACTAGAACAAACTACTTTTTGAATAAAGATACTATCGCTTTCAAAATTGATACGAAGCTTTTTGCCGAAAACCTTAAAGGATTGCAACCAAATATTGAAACATTTGTCTACAACCCGGAATTCAGCGGTCTACATTTAAGAATGACAAAAGTAAGCCGCGGCGGTCTTAGATGGAGTGAGAGACATGATGATTATCGCCAAGAGGTAAAATCCCTTATGATTACGCAAGAGGGTAAGAACTCTATCATTGTTCCTGACGGTGCAAAGGGTGCTTTTGTCATTAGAAAAGATAGAGATGAGATAACACAGGAAATTTTTAAAGGCTACTATGTAAATTTTATCAATAATCTACTCGATTTGGTTGATAACAAAAGAGGCACTGAAATTGTCAAAAATCCAGACATTGTTTCATATGACGGGGATGATACCTATTTCGTTGTTGCAGCCGATAAGGGAACGGCGGCTATGAGTGATGTTGCCAATGAAACGGCAATAAAACGAGGTTTCTGGCTTGGAGATGCTTTTGCAAGTGGCGGAAGCAACGGTTATAATCATAAAGAGCTAGGGATTACCGCTAAGGGTGCTTTTAAATCCGTACATAGGTTTTTTATAGAAAAGGGTGTGGATTTTTATCAAGAGAGCGTCACTATGGTTGGAATTGGCTCTATGAACGGAGACGTATTCGGTAACGGTGTACTTTTAAGCGAACATTTTAAGCTTCTTGGAGCAATTAGTCATAGAGAAATTTTCATCGATCCTGATCCCGATCCTCAAATCTCTTATGAGGAGAGAAAACGTCTTTTTACTTCTAAAAACGGTTCATGGTCGGCATATGATACAAAAAAGATAAGTGAGGGAGGGGGAGTATTTAAACGTGATGCAAAATCTATCACGGTAACTCCTGAGATGAAAAAAGTTATCAGAACGAACCGAAAAACTTTAAGCGGTGAAGAGTTAGCTCGCGAACTTCTAAAAGCAAAAGTGGATATTCTCTTTAACGGCGGTGTGGGAACCTATGTAAAAAGTAGCGATGAGAGTAATATCGAACTTGGTGATAAGCAAAATGAGGGTGTTCGTATAGATGCATCTGAACTTCAAGCATATTCAGTATGTGAGGGTGGAAACTTAGGTTTTACGCAGGCTGCAAGAATAGAGTATGCAAAAAGTGGCGGAAGATTAAACCTAGACGGTATCGATAATTCCGCAGGAGTGGATATATCCGATCATGAAGTCAACTTAAAGATATTACTCAATATGATAGCCGATAAGGGGATGTTAGATGAACAAGGAAAAGAGACTACACTTGCAAGTCTAACAGAACAGATTACAAACATGGTACTTTGGGATAACTATCATCAGGCAGTTGCAATATCACTTGAAGTGGAACGTTCAAAAGAGAAACCACATGAGTTTGCACGCTCAATCGAAGTACTTGAAAAAAATATTACCCACTTTATAAGAAAAGACTTTTTTATCCCAAAAAATGAGAATCTAAGAGATATTTTAACATCTAAAGGAAGTATTGTTCGTCCTGTTCTAGCCTCTTTACTCTCATATTCGAAAATTTTTGTTAAAAACCTGCTTCTAGAGAGTCATCTGATTAATGAGCCTTTAGCACAGAGTTATCTGCTTAAATATTTTCCAAAATCTTTTAGCTCTATCTATCAAAATGAGATCAATTCACATCCGCTCAAAAATGAGATTGTTGCAACATATATTGCCGATAAAATTATCAATTTTCAAGGCTGTATGTTTTTAAGTGACTTTGAGAAACTGGGCAAAAAGAAATTCATAACAAAGATAAAATCATATATCATCAGTAATCGTCTTTTTGGAGCAAACGACATACGCTATGAGATATTTAGAAATGATTACAGTTTATCGACACAAAAACAGTACAAGCTGCTTTTTGAAGTTGAAGACGCCCTAAAGTTCTCAACAAATTGGATGGTAAAATATCTGAATGAACATCAGATAGATGCAAGCTATATACTTGACTATAAAGATGAACTTTTTGAACTTTTAGATGCACATCTTCCACAAAACATAGTTACAATAATCGAAGATCAACACGAATTTAACCGCTTTTTTGCCGTATTAGACTATCTTCGTTTTGCAATAGCCGCTATTAGTATCAAAGAGACAAACTCTCACTCACTAGCAGATATCGGTGGGCTGTTCTATCTTGTTATCAGCAGATTTAAAATTATTGAGATTTTAGAGAGTCTCAATACACTTGTATTGCAAGATCCTAAAGAGAGACTTCTGCGTCGTCAGCTGCGTCAATTTATCGAGTATATCGTTGTGCACTACACTAATAAAGTATTGAGTTTCCAACGTGTAAATGAAAATGCCGATGAGGCATTTGAAAACTATCTAGCAAACGGGAACCAGCCGTTCGATGAGATAAGAGAACAGATAGAACTATTCTTAGAGGAGGGAACAAAAGATTTAACGATTATCTCCCTCACCGTCAATAAACTAATGGCATCGGTAATTTAGCTCTATTTAAAGCTACTACCTCACAGTAGTAGCCTTAAGCAGTAATCTACTTTCTATCCGTAACACATCTTAGCCCGGCATTATAAGGCCTTTGAGTAAATATCTCTCCCGTATTTGAGTGGTTCTCATTATAGACATAACCGTCACTACCCACCATGATAATACAGTTTGGATTGATATAATTCAGTTTTGTACCACTTTTTTGTGCATCAACTATCATATTTGAGAGCTCCTTTGTTGTAGGATATCTCCAATCTGTTCTATCTGCATAGTTTAAAGTGTCACATTTTGTAGAATCTGTTGCCGTCTCTCCTACAAAACATCCGCTTACACCATTGACCCAAATTATCTTTTGAGTATTGTCTTTGAGAATTTCATCACCGCCTACAAATTCAGATGTAAATCCTGTTTGTGCAGTTGTTGAAGGAAAAGAGATGGTTTTTTTATCCTCTGAAATGATCGCTTCAAGTGCCAATTTGTTTGAATATGCAAAATTACCATTACTAGCTACTCCGGCAAGTTTATAGATACTTTTACCATCTGTATTTATTAGTACCCAATCAAACTTCGTACTACCGTCTCCGTCGATATCAGCACCCAAATAGATCATATACCAAGCAGCTGTAGGAGGATTGATATTGACCTGTTTCCAACCGAACAGATCGTTTTCACTTGGAGTCTTGCCCTGAAGCTGATAGACTTCACCCGTAGGTAGTGTAAAAGCCCAATCAAAGGCTGAAGATGCTTCAGGAAAATCATATTGACCAAATGTTCCGGCTACACTGTAGCTACCTTTACTTTTCAAAACGCTTTCGATATCAGTTGCAGCATTTACTGTATTAAAAGTTGCTATTACCATTAGCAACGACAAGAGGCTTGTTTTTATATATTTACTCAATTGCATAACGTTCCTTTTATTAATAAAATATCACTAAGGATAATAACAATAAAATATAAACAGTTTATATACAATCACTAAAATTCTGAGAAAAAATATTTTTTACGAGAGTTTTGCCAGGAGATCTTAAAAGAGCATAGAGGCTTTTTTCAAAGCTTTTCGTATCGTAGACATGTTTTCCTGTTTTTTACGGCACCATGAAGGAGAGATGAGACTCTCACTATCAATACCTGCACTTAAACGCTGAATACTTAGATTATCAGGAAGCATCTTTAGCGCCTCTATTAAAGTATCTACATACTCTTTTTCATCTATTGGTTCAAAAATACCCTGTCTATACTCATTAGCAAGTGCTGTACGCTCCATCACATAAAGAGGATGTATTTTTATTGAATCTATACCCCAATCTATCGCTTTTTCAACACTCTTTAGCATCATCTGCCTATTTTCATCAGGAAGTCCAAAAATAACATGTCCGCATACATTAATATCAAGCTCTTTCGTGCGTTTAATCCACTTCTCAACATTTGCAGAGTCGTGCCCTCTATTAATTCTCTCTAGTGTCTCATCGTAAACTGATTGTATGCCGTACTCTACCCATATTTCATGTTTTTTTGAAAGCTCTGCTAAATAGTGAAGAGTCTCTTCAGTGATACTATCACTTCTTGTACCTATACTTAACCCGACTACGTCTTCAAGTTCTAAAGCTCTATCATAGAGTTTTTTTAGCGTAGAAAAAGGTGCATATGTATTTGTAAAAGATTGAAAATAGACCAAAAACTTTTTTGCTCCGTTGTTGCGTCTGAGTCTTGCAATCTGAGCATTAAACTGTATCTCTAACTGCTCTAACTGCTTTTCCAAATAGGGATTCTCTTGTGATTCTAAATTAAGATAGAACTTCTTTAAAGGCTGTACTTTATTAAGGGAAGGGCTAAAAGACTCATTTTCACAGAATGTACATCCGCCGCGTGCTACGCTACCGTCTATATTTGGGCAGGTGAAGCCTGATATGCTAATGGGTACCTTAAATGTAGTAACTCCGATTTTATTGCGAAGGTAACTGCCAAAACTAAGCAAACGCCTAGTTTTAGAAGTATTAAATGATATAGTTTCCGTCAAAACACGCTTTACAGTAAGTAAGATTTTTTGGAACGCTTTGCTCTAATCCCTCAATTGAGAGATAAGCTAAGGAATCTGCTTCTATATATTCACAGATTTCATCAATATCCAAATTTGAGCCTATAAGTTCACTTTTTTCAGGAGTATCTATACCGTAGTAGCACGGATCAGTTGTCGGAGGTGAACTGATTCGCATATGTACTTCAGCTGCACCTGCCTCTTTTAACATTCTAATAATTTGACGACTTGTCGTACCCCTAACAATACTATCATCTATAACGATCAAACGCTTGCCTTGGATAAGCTCTTTGATAGGGTTAAGTTTCATCTTCACCTTCAAGTTTCTTATCTTCTGAGTAGGTTCAATAAATGTTCTTCCTACATAGTGGTTTCTAATGATTCCAAGTTCAAAAGGTATACCGCTACTTTGAGCATACCCTAAAGCAGCAGGTAACCCGCTATCTGGTACAGGTATGACCATGTCAGCCTCAATTGGCTTCTCTTTTGCCAACGCCTCACCCATTCTCTTTCTTACCATATAGCCGTTTTCACCAAAAATGGTACTATCGGGTCTTGCGAAGTAGACATACTCAAATATACAGTGAGCCGGAGTCGGCTCTTGTAGTTGAATAGAGCGCGGCGGCTTTTTATCTTCAAAAATAAGTAGTTCACCCGGACGAATATCTCTTACGAATTTTGCACCGATAAGATCAAATGCACATGTCTCACTCGCTACAACATATCCGTTCTCTCCGACACGTCCAAGACTAAGTGGTCTAAAACCATGCGGATCACGCGCTGCGAACATAGTATTTTGATCGGTAAAAATAAGCGAATATGCACCCTCTACCTTACTGATACCGTCAACAATACGATCAATCAAATCTTTCTTTTCACTTTTTGCAATAAGATGGATAAGATTTTCCGTATCCATAAAAGTTTGAAAAATTGCTCCTCGCTTAATTAATGCGTTACGCACCTCTTGAGCATTTGTAAAGTTTCCATTATGAGCTATTGCCATTTCGCCAAGCTCATAGCGTGCATATACCGGCTGTGCATCAAGAATTGAATCATCTCCCGCTGTTGAATAACGAGTATGACCGATTGCACTATCACCCTTTAAAGCCTCTAATTTATTACTATCGAAAACCTGTGATACAAGTCCTCTATCTTTGATAGTATAGAGCTTATGCCCGTCACTGCTAGTAATACCTGCTGACTCTTGCCCGCGGTGTTGCATACTAAATAGTGAATAGTAGGCTAAATTCGCCGCATCCGGATGGTTATAAACCCCTACAACCGCACATTTTTCATTTAATTCTTCTTGCACTATATCCCCAAACAATCTTTTATATCGTATAAACCGTTCTCTTGAGACACTAACCACTCTGCCGCATGAATTGAACCCTTAGCAAAGGTATCACGACTCGTCGCAGTATGAGAAAGTTCAACAAATTCCCCGTCATTGTAAAAACCGACCGTATGACGTCCCACTATATCACCGCCGCGAAGTGCCATGACCGCTATCTCATCTTTATTTCTCTCACCGATATTGCCGTTTCTACCACTTACTCGTACATTATCTAAGTCAAGATCTCTTGCAGTTGCAGCACTATTGGCCAATGTTAAGGCCGTACCACTTGGAGCATCTTTTTTGTAACGGTGATGCATCTCAACAACTTCAATATCAAAATCTCTAAGCTTTTTAGAAGCCGTTGCAACCAGTTGACTAAGCAGTGCCACACCTAAAGACATATTTGTTGCATATAAAATCGGCATCTTATTTGATGCTTCTATTAAAAGATTTTTTTGATGTGTACTGAGTCCGGTAGTGCCTATAACTAACGGTTTACCGGAAGTTTTTAAAGCTGTTTCTAAAAGAGATTCCATAGCATCAGGCAGTGAAAAATCGATTATAACATCACAGCTTCCTATAAATGTTCCCATATCATTTGTAACCAGTACCGAATGATCAATTGCAAAACTCAGTTCATTTCTAACATAAACGCTTGATAATTTTAGTTCAGAATGTTCACGAAGATGATCAACTATTAAACGTCCTACTCGTCCCGATGCTCCAAATACTCCAACTCTTGTCATTACAGTACCTTATTCATTTTTTAGCTTATCAACATATCCAAGAGCCTGAAGCGCGGCAACCGTACCGTCACCGGCTGCACACACAACCTGTTTTGCAGCATCAACTCTCATATCTCCGGCTGCATAGAGTCCAGGAGTTGAAGTCTTCATCTTAAGGTCAACCACAACTTCACCAAACTCATTGAGCTCGCACAATGTTGATCCGTCTTCTTGGATAAGCACCTGATTATTTATATCGTTTCCTACAAAAACAAAAACACCCGGAATATTTAGATCACGGATAGTTCCATCTTCAAGTGCTACTTTAAGTCCCGTAACACCCATAGCATCACCATATACTTCATCAGGTTTTGCATTAAGGATAAGTTCAATATTTTCCTGCTTTTCAATTCTTTCAATTGTACTTGGAGCCGCTCTAAACTTATCTCTTCTGTGTACAATATAAACTTTAGAGCATATTGCAGCAAGATAAAGCGCCTCTTCCAATGCCGTATCACCGCCTCCGATTACAGCTACCTCTTTACCCTTGTAGAAAAATCCGTCACATGTTGCACATGTACTTACACCTTTTCCAAATAACTCAGCTTCACCTTTAAAACCTGCACGTTTAGGCGTACTACCGGTACATGTAAGAACACTCAATGCCTCACGCGTCGTTCCATCACCCAAATGAAGCGTAAAAATATCATCCTCTTTCGTAACACGTAGAACCTCAACCATTTCATGCGTAAGACCAAAACGCATACACTGTTCTGGCCAAGGAGCCATCAAATCCATACCGCTTTTGACTTCAGAGACACCCGGATAGTTCTCTATCTCACTACTGTTCATAATCTGTCCGCCGGGCATTCCCTTCTCAAACATAACTACGTTTTTCAATCCGCCTCTAGTTGCATAAAGACCGGCAGTCAGTCCCGCAGGTCCACCGCCGACAATCGCTAAATCTAATCTATCCATTGTGCTAAATATCCTTTAACTGTGCAAGGTTTTCGAATTTTTGAATCATACTATCTTGTTTATAAAGACTATCTTTGAATCTCTTTATAATAAAAACAGTAGGGGCTTGATAAATGTTAAATCTCTGAATAGTTTTAAGCATCGTATTCGTACCGCTTCTTAAATATTGTACTTTTTCACTATTTTGAAACTCTTGTCCATACATATCGATGGCAAGTATCGGGTATTCCGGGGTTAGTTCATTAATGAACTTTTCACTATTTTGCATTTTTGAGCTATAGAAAAGAACCAAATATCTCTCTTGTGAGGGAACAAAAATATCCTTCTTTGTGTAAAAAATCCACTCATTGAAGTCTACAAACTTATATTCTGAGAATTTATAATTAAAATAAGCAAATGCTCCTGCAATCATTGCTGCACCGAAAAATGAAGCAAATATAGTAGTTACGGAAAAAAGGCTACGCCTCGGAGGAGTAGGAGTACTGTATCTATTTCTCAAAAGAGAATCTTGAGTGTCGTAAAATGCCCCTAAGGGCCTTTTACTTACAGTAGAGCGTCAAGTTTTTGAGCAAATACCTGCTTAGAAGCAGCACCAACCATTTGATCAGCAATTTGACCATCTTTGAAAATGATAAGTGTCGGGATTGAGCGAATTCCATACTGAATTGCAATCTCTTGCTCTTCATCTGTGTTTACTTTACAGATGCTTGCTTTACCATCATACTCTTCTGCTAACTCTTCAATTACTGGAGCAATCATACGACAAGGTCCACACCACGGTGCCCAAAAGTCTACTAGAGTCACACCCTCTTTGATAGTATCTGCAAAATTCGAGTTCGTTAATGTTACTGGTTTAGCCATTACAAAATCCTTGTTTAGTTTTGTGAGAATTGTACTATTTTAAACTTTAAAAATTCTTATTAAATTTTCCTGATATATTTAATTATTCCCGTTTAAACTCATCTCCGGGCTTCCAGTCAATATAAACACTATCTTTAAAATCTAAGTGTGGGGCTTTACAAAACATCGCTTTAAAGTCACTGTCACTCTCATTTATAAAGAAGTGTGCATCTCCGGGTTCACATCTTAAATAATCTCCCTCTTTTAAAACAACCTTCTCTCCATTAACATAAACACTACACTCACCTTCAAGTGCCAAAAAAGACTCCTCTTGATGCTCATGCTTATGACATGGATGATTTTCACCCGCAGTAATCACAACGACTCCGGCATCTACGTTAGGACCCTTTGTTAAATATTTTGGTCCATGATCTCCAAAACGGTACTCATGTTCGCTTTCACTTGTTAAATACATACTTTCAAACCCTTTTAATCAGTTGTAATCCATTTTGCCATAGTTACAAACATCACCTTATAATTTATCGGTTTTGCAATATTATCATTAACTCCCGCATCATACGCTTTTTTTATATCCTCTTCCATCACATTTGCACTTAAACCTATGATCGGAAGCTCCTTGTAGTCCTGCATTTGTCTAATTCTTCGAGTTGCCTCATAACCGTCCATAACAGGCATCTGAGTATCCATCAATACACAGTCAAAGTTATTCATTTTTTCTAAAATATCAATCGCCTCTTGACCGTTATTTGCAATCGTAACACTTATACCCTCTTTTTTTAGCAGCTCCGTTGCCAATTCTTGATTGAGCTCATTATCTTCAACTAAAAGTATTTTTGCACCTCTTATTTTTGATATAGCAATCTGCAGATCATCATTTGCCTTTTCACTCTTCTTTTGCAGTAAAGTTTCATCAGATTTCTTCATCTTTATACTAAAAGAAAAGGTGCTTCCCCTTCCCTCTTCACTTCTTACCCAAATCTCGCCGCCGAATAGTTTTACTATTTTTTCTGAAATAGCTAATCCTAAACCGGTTCCTCCAAATTTTCTTGTCGTTGAACTCTCTGCTTGACTAAAAGTTTTAAATAGCTTTTTTTGATTCTCCTTAGAAATACCAATCCCCTCATCTTGCACATAAAACTGTAACTGTACATATTGCTCTTTCTCATCTATCACAGAAACACCTATCGTAATACTTTTTCCGCTTTCACTGAATTTAACAGCGTTACTGCATAGATTAGTCAATACCTGTCCTAAACGTAGTGAATCGGAAAAATAGTGTTTAGGGACATTTTCAGCAATTCTCACTCTTATCTCTAAACTCTTCTCTTTTAACGGAATACTTATCAGATTTAAGGTGTGTGAAATTACATCTTTTAAAGCAAAATGTGTTTTAGAAAGCTTTAATTTCCCTGCCTCTATTTTAGAAAAATCGAGTATATCGTTAATTATGCCCAACAGGTTCTTTGCAGCCATCTTTACTTTAAATATATAATTTTTTTGTTCATCATTCAAATCGGTATCTAATGCAAGTCCCGTCATGCCGATAATTGTATTCATAGGTGTACGAATCTCATGACTCATGTTTGCTACAAACTCAGATTTTGCTTGCGAAGCGGCATTGGCAGCTTCCATTGCTACAATAAGATCTTTATTTCTATTTTTTAAAGAGAGATTGAGTTCATTCAATTTTTTTGTTTTTTTATCAACCTCTTGTTCTAAATTTTTATTTAATTGCAACAATGAGTTGTGCTTTGCAACAATCTCTTTTGTCAAATAATCAAATTCGATCTCGTCTTGATCTTTAAAACGTAAATCTGTATTTTCATCGGAACTTTTCAAAACAGTTACAATCTCTTCAATCGGTCTACTTATCTTTTTTGCAAAAATATAACTCATCAATAGAGCTGCAAAAAAGAGAAATAAGACAAATATTGCTAAAGAGAGTGTACTTTGTATAAGTTCTCTGTGTAACTGATCTAAATTCCCCTCTACTATTAAATAACCTATAGGCTCATCAAAAAGTGTGAAAGTATTTATATTTAAATAGATCTCACTGTTTTTAATCGTACCTTGTTTTTTTAACGCATCGAAATATTTGACTGAGTCGGTTGTTATTCCACTTGAAGCTAAAATTTTTTCTTCACTGTCAAAGATAACGATCGCTTTTATGTAGCTATTTTTAACTGAATCAATAAAAATTTTTATCGCTTGTAAATCATTTTTGAACATAAGTTCTCTAATATTTTCAACAAGGTGGTGATTGATAGTGGTATTTGTGTTATCTAAAAAGCTGTATGTTTTTTCATACAATTGATAATAATTATGTACTAAAAATAGAGTACTCATTACTACCGGTATCACTACAAAATATATCAGTAGTTTTGACCTTATTGTTTTAAAAGAAAACATCTATTGCCTTAAAAGTAGTACTTCATACTTACTATTACTCTTGGATCAATCGGTGATATAAAAAGAGATTGGAGAGAGCTTGGTGGAAATCTCGTCGCATCAATACGTGGATATTCAACTTCATACGCTTTATCTAAGATATTTTCACCTTTGACAGATAGAAGTAACTCATCAGACAATCTATAATTAAACCCTAATGAATAGTTGTAAAAGTTTTTCAAACCGCTTACACGGTTAAAGACAATTTCATTAAAAAAATCAAATCCGTTATAACTATTTAATAGACGTAAAAAACCGTTCCACTGCTCTGTTTCATCAAGTTCGGATGAGCTATCAATTTTTGTATATGTCAAATGAGTTAATAATTTATTTTTTACGTCAAACATATAGGTATATTCAAAAGTGGGTGATAAAGTATTAAATGCATTAGCTATATTTACATATTTGCGCCTATGCGTATCAAACTTTATTCCATTTTTTGTTTTTGAATGTACTAAAATAGCTCTTGCCGTATATTTGTCGCTACTATATTTTACCTCCAAAGCCGCAGAATTTTTTTCCAAAGCTCTTAAAGGATTTTTATCATCTAAAAGATCAGTCTGTAAAATGTAGGGTTCAATCGGCAATTTTGAGTTATAGTAGTAGAGTTTGGCCGTAAAATCATCCAAAGAGTAGGTATAACCCATGCGCAATAGATGTATAGTGTAATCATCATATGCTCCATTTTGCTGAACATCACTTGATTGATAGCCAATATTTAGAATACTGTTTTCATCTATCATATAGCGCTCTTCAAGGTATGCACTATAATATGATTGTCTATCAAAAGTTGGATTAGGAAGATTAATACCGTTAATTGAGGTCTCTTGTGGATCAAATGTTCTGTTTCTATACTTTAGACCCACCAGTAGATCATTATTTTCATTACGGTAGTTATACTTCAACTCAGATGTAAACACACTATTGTCTGATCTGAATAAAAAAGATCTTACGGGGCCAAACATTGGATGAACAAAATAGGGATTATCATCTGCAAAATATCCAAAACTCTCCTCATATTCATAATTGATTAGCAATCTCAAATTGTCAAAATAACTATTTTGATAACCGATTGAATAATTTTTGTTTTTTGTATCATCTGAAAGTGGGGTAGCATCAAGGCTCATATTGATAAATGCATCACCGCTTTTCTCAAAATAGGCACCTTGAAAATTGTGATGCTCACTCTTTAGCGTAAAAAATAGATGTTTTTTAAACTGGTCTCTTGATAGCGGTTTATCTAAAGATTTATGCCTCTTTTTTTCATCTTCCGTATAAGAAAAAGAAGTTAAAAAATCCCAATCTTGAAAACTTTCAACATAGACTAAACTATTTTGAGTGAAACCTCTGCTTCCCAAACTTGCTAAAAGTTTTCCCCCTTTATCTCTCTTGGTATCTAATGAAAAAAGTTTTATGAGTACCGAAGCAGATTCTGTTGTAAACTCAAAAGAGGGGTTAAGCATATAAACTTCAATATGATCGATAAAAGAGAGATCAAAATCGCCCATCTGTGCAATACCGCTACCGTAAACTGCCGATGTAATTTCAAAGTCATTTAAAAAAAGACGTATAGAACTGCTATTAAATGCGAAAGCGAGCTTTTTATTGTAATTTGGATCAAACAGGCCGTAACTACTCTGCCTATAATTTATCATCTTTAGTACATCTTTTAGCTCTTTAACCTGCATCATCTCTAAATCTTGCCTGGTAAATATATATGAAATACCGCTGTTTTCAAGTTTTGTCTTGTTTGAAAGATCGCTATTATAAGTGAACGTATCAAGAAGTACATCTAAATCATCCTCTTTAGCATAAAGTGTGACTATCGCCAACAATATAAAAGCTAGTACCCTCATTTTTTACCCTTTACAACTCATCTTGAATATATTTTTTGAAATATGGATCTAAATCAATATTATAGTGCTTCAATCTTGAACCGACAAAGACTATTTTTGGACGCCCATGATCCCAGTAGAATGCACCGATAACGCTTGGAGATTTTTTTATTAGTGTAACATCTGTTGCGAATAATCTAATTGACCTATTTTCAGGAATCTCATCTACATTTGTAACTACCGTGATATCAGCTTTTAAGGGCGTATCAACGCGTCTCAGCTTATCAGAATATTTAAAGATTTCAGAAAAGAATTCGCTCTTTGTAAAAATTTCAATCTCTTTGTCACTACTAAATGATCTGAAAATTTTCTCATAGATAATTGCAGCTGTTTTAGAATCGTATGCACATAAAGGTGTTTGCCATAAATAGAAAAAAAGCAGGATGTTTACAACATACCTCAACATGATGTACACCTTAACAACTCTAAAAACATACATGCATTATAACACTTTTCTAAAAGGTTACTAGCTTATAATAAATATATTTGCAGGTAATTATTTTTTTAAACTTCTTTCTAAACTATCTTTATAAATTTAAGTTGTTATCGATTTTTTCAAGTGTTTCATAAGTAATATTGAATTCCTCTTGTTCTATCCCCTCCATTAACTCCTTATTGATAAAAATACTCAACTCAAGCAACTCGTTAATGATAGACTCTCCCTTCTGGCTTAATTGTATCAAGTAGGCTCTTGGATCATCCGGGTGATCAATTCGGTTAATATACTCTTTTTGCATTAGACGTTTTAGTGTAACTGAAAGATTAGAGGGTTCTGTTGATGTTACCTGAGAAATATGTGCTTGTGTCATCTGAGCGTGTTCACTTAGTGCAAGCAGTATCGCTCTTTGCTCCGGAGTCAAACCGTAGGGTTTTAAAAGTTCACTCATCCTCTTTTGCATTTTTTTCTTCACTCTTGCTAAAAGCAGCCCTAGCCTTGCAGTAGAGTTAGATAGTTCACTACCTTCCATGTGACTCCTTTGAAGCAATTTTTCCTGCAAGTTTACGCATCGGCGGAAGAATTAACATAAGTATAGGAAAAGCGATCACAAATGCAACTATCCAAGCGTGAAACCAAATATCGATAAAGCCTATCACAAAGCCTAAATTTATGGCTGAAATGGCAAAAGACATGATAAAGGTCATAACGAGTGCAACTAAAAATGATTGAACATAAGAGATGTATTTTACTGAAATCATTTCGATCTCCTTTTTAAAAAACTTGTACTCTAATGCAAAGTTTATACAAAGGAAACTTAAAGTTATGTAAATAACTATTATTTACATAACTATTTTTCAAAAGATAAAAATTTTCATATTTTCACCCTTTTTTTTAGCTTATAATCCCGGTGCTTTCCACATAGGAGTCGTCACACCCTCATCTACTAGCTGCATCTGTTTTTCATACGCTTTTAACCAAATATCAGCCTGTTTTTTATAGATTTCATGGTTTTGCATATTCGGCTCATACTCTTTTTCAAATACAACCAGTTTCGATGCAACATCGGCGATACTTTCGTATATCCCTGCGCCCACACCCGCAGCAAATGCAGCACCTAGTGCAGTAGCCTCTTTGACTTTTGGAACTCTTACCTTTAGTCCTGTAACGTCTGAGAGAATTTGTGCCCACAACGAACTATTTGATGCACCACCGGCAAAAGTGATGCTTGTAAGATTCACCCCTGTAAATTTGGCTATTCTTTGTAGATTTATATTTGAGACAATCGCCGTATTCTCCTGAATAGAGCGCAGCATTGCAGCTCGAACATCGATGTTCTCATCAAGCGGTAGATTTAAAAATGAAGGCGCGGCGTGAATCCAACGCCCATAATTCATCGCATCTGAAAAGATAGGGATTATGCCGTGTGAGCCGACCGGAATCTTTGAAGCATCATCTTCCATCTTCTCATAGCTTTCACTTGAGTAAAAACTGTTTTTAAACCATCCCATAACCATACCGCTAAAAAATGTAATCCCTTCTGCCTGACTCATACCGGGTATCACATGCGGATTAATTCTAATCTGCATCAACGGATCACTCTTACTTTCAGGCATATTGACGATCTGCTGCCAAAAAGTCCCGCCCAAGATTGCCGCGTCACTTTTTTCAACAACACCAAGCCCCGCAGAGCCAAGCTGTACGTCACCACCTCCCATTACAACAGGTGTTCTCTCTTTAAGTCCCGTAACTGACGCAACTTCGGCAGTAACAGTGCCGATCTTCTCACCGCTCTCATACACTTTAGGGAAAATAGTATCTTTGATACCGACCTTGCTTGCCATACTTGCATCCCAGTCGCGTTTTTCTAAAGAGAATATCCCTGAAGTTCCCCCATTTGAAGGATCAACTGCTATAACACTGCTTAAACGAGCTAATACCCAATCGCTTATCATCGAGATATATGCCGTTTTTTCATAAATTTGCGGACGGTTTTTCTTCACCCACATAAGTCTAGGAAGCGCACCCAATGCAAAAGTCTGCCCGCTCTCTTTGTAGAACTCTTTTTCTAAATCGGGATAGTCTCCATTTAACTCCGCCACCTCATCCGAAGAGCGTGCATCCACATTTGCCACACCCCAAAGCTCATTTTTGGACTTATCGTACAGAACAATCCCCTCACGCATACTCGTTGCGCTCACTCCAAGTATCTGCGACCCCTCTATCTTTGTCTCTTTTAAAACATCTTTGATACAAGCAACAACGAGCGACCAATTATTTTGAGCATCAAAACCCATTGAATTAGCAACACCCTCTTCACTGATATGACTCCACTCACGCTGCGAAACACCGATTTGATTTCCCTCTAAATCAAAAATAATTGCACGAATGCTTCCCGTTCCCGCATCGATACTTAATAGATATCCCTCTTTCATTTAAAGCCCCAAAGATAAAATTATTGAGATTCTATCATAAGTCAGACCTTACGCACTGAACGTAGTTCTCAACTAAACGAGAAAGCTTTAGATGCAAGGGACAGTATGTCCTTTTAATGAATTATTTACAGAATAACTCAACACTTTGTCCAAATAATGACTATTACAGCATTAAAAGAACACGTTATCTTTAAGTTATTTGTAATTATGTGTCATAAATATAGTAAAATGATATATTTATGATATGCTACTGTTTTTAAAGTAACATTTTTCATGTCCTTTTATTTAATATATTTAGGTTATTTGGGATAAAGTGTTCCATGAATAAATAGTTATTCCAAGTTTAAATTATACATTCGAGATATTCAAATATTTTTTTATTTAAGAAGTATAAATATATTAATTTCGTTATAATAAAAAATTAATATAATATATAGACAGTATAGGATAAATTATGAGTACAGCCTTAATTACACCTTCTATACTTATTTGGGCGAGAAAACGTGCCTATTTTACATTAGAAAAATTAGCTGAAAGCCTAAAAACAACATCTGATAAAGTTCAATTATGGGAAAGTGGTGAATTAAAACCAACATTTCCACAAGCTCAAAAGATTGCAAAATTGTTTCAAATTCCTTTTGGCTATTTATTTCTGAAAGAACCTCCTAAAGATACTTTGCCTATACCAGATTTAAGAACTTTTCACAATGAACCGGTTAATGAATTAAGTCCAGAATTTAAAAACTTATTAAATGATGTTACATTAAAGCAAAAATGGTATAAAGATTACATATTAGAAAATGATGGCGATGAAAAATATTTTTTACAACAATACACTATTAAAGACAGTAAAGAAAGTATTATAAATAATATAAATAAAATTTTACATTTAGAAAAATATATTGCCAAATCTTTGCAAAAAAGACAATTCTTAAATAAAATAGTTTATGAAATAGAAAAATTAGATATTTTAGTTATGAAGAATGGTATTGTTGGTAGTAATACGCACAAAAGTCTTAGAGTAAGTGAATTTAGAGGTTTTGCGATTTATGATAAATTTGCTCCGTTGATTTTTTTAAATTCCAAAGATACTTTATCCGCCCAAATTTTTACAATAATACATGAATTAGTCCACTTATGGATTGGGGAAAGTGGCGTATCTTTATTAGACTTTAATCATACAGACAATGATATAGAATTATTTTGTAACGAAATCACAGCAAATATTTTAGTACCGAATACTTTGCTAAATCAATATTGGGATAGCAATCTTGATTTAGAAGAAAACTATACAGATATAGCAAATATTTTTTCTGTGAGTACCCTTGTAATATTAAATAAACTATATGGCTTAAAATATATATCTTATGAAAATTATATTCACTATGTTGAAATTGAACAAAATAAATTTTTAGAATATGCTAAAAATAAACCAAAAAGTCCCGGTGGAGATTTCTACAAGACATTAAAAACAAGAAATGGAACTAATTTTTCTAATGCTTTAATAACATCAACCTTAGAGGGTAAAACTTTATATAAAGATGCTGCAAACTTATTAAATACAAATTTCTCAAATATAAATAAATTTGCAAAAGAATTAAAGATAATGCAATGAGCCTGTATTTACTTGATTCAAATATATTTATAGAAGCAAAAAATAGATATTACGGTATGGATTTTTGTCCTGCATTTTGGGATTTTTTAGATGACCAAATTAATAAAACCAATATAGTTAGTATTGCATATGTGTATACTGAACTAACAAAAGGAAATGATGGCTTAAGTCAATGGATTAAGAATAGAAAAGACAGTGGCTTTTTTCTATCCAATGAAGATGAAGAAACACAAAGGGAACTTAGTGAAATAGTTCAATATGTTTCTAATAATTATTCACAAGAAGAAGCTAATAGATTTTTAAATGTAGCAGATCCTTGGCTTATTGCTAAAGCAAAGGTGCTAGAAGCAACTTTAATTACGCAAGAAGTATTAGCACCATCTAATACAAAAAAAGTAAAAATCCCAAATATATGTCAAAAGTTTGGAGTAAATTTTTCTACACCATTTGAAATGTTAAGAAGTTTAGATGCAAAATTTGTACTTTAAAGTATTCATTAACTGTCAAGTCTAACAAATCGTAGGAGCTAACAAGGCTATACTGCTAATAATCAAAGTCTTTATTTGTAAATAAATTTCAATCAATATAGACTTAAAATGGAGGTATCGCCTTGTAGCCCAACTTAAACGTTAGACTTATATTGCATTTTCTCAACCTTGCAGTACTATGTAGATACAAAAGGATACGTTATGAAAAAGGCAATAAATATTCGTATGGATGAAACTTTGTTAACAGATTTAGACTCATATGCACATGAGCTTGAGCGTTCACGAACATATATTATTGAAAAAGCAGTGAGCACTTACTTTGATACATTAGATGAAATGATTTCTGATAAAAGAATAGATGAACTTAAAGTGGGGAAAACTGAAGTTTATTCCCTTGAAGAAGTGGGCAAAAAGCTTGGTCTCAATTAATGTTCAAAATTATAATTCCAAAAGCAACTATAATTAATTAAAATTGCTCATAGAAAAGAGGTTTATTAAAGTTCTAACCAGGGGACACAATACCTACTTTTTATCTCCCTTGATTTATGATTAAAACACACTCCCTACATCACACCGCCCTGCACTCACAAGCAAATTTTACCATTAAGAATTGCGTTTAGTGCGTAAAGTCATATAAGTTTATGATATTATTTTAGCCATGATAACGACAGAAGAAATTAATAACGTCACAAGATTTTTTAAAATTACGGCACACAAGAATGGAAAACTATCTTTAAAGATAGACCGTTCCATCATTAACGAAGAGATTGGTATTACACTTCGTGAGATTGAAGCCCTTCCCAAAAAAATTTGTGGACTCAAAACCGTTAAGATCAATGCAATTGCGGCGACTGCAACGATACGCTACGATACAGACGTGTTTGATCCGCAGTTGTGGGAATCTCTAATCAATGCAGAAAACATGGAGGAGTTAACACCGCTTATAAATCACTATGCGGAACATCTTTGTAACGCATAGTTATGGCTGTTTTAGTGTTGCAAAGTTCCGGCAAGCCTTTTATACTCATCGCAATTCTCTAAAAGTTGCACTTCTTTATCCATACAGACGATCTTCCCGCCTTTGAGTACAGCAATCTTATCGGCACTCTTAACCGTGCTGAGCCTATGTGCAATGATGATCGTGATTCTGCTCTTTGTAATATTTTCTATCGCTTCACTGATCTTCTTTTCACTCTTTGAATCAAGTGCACTCGTTGCCTCATCAAAAATCAAAATTTTAGGATCAACATAGAGTGCTCTTGCTATGGCAATTCTTTGTCTTTGTCCACCTGAAAGGTTTGTTCCGTTCTCATCTAAGACGACATCGATACCGCCCATCTGTTCTACAAACTCCAAAGCGTTTGCCTGTCTAAGGGATTCTAGTACCCTCTCTTTATCTATCTCTTTACCGTATGCCACGTTTGCAGCAACAGAATCGTTAAAAATATAGACACGTTGCGTAACCATCGAGATGGAGTTTCTCAAACTCTCAAGCGAAAACTCCTCTATATTTTGAGCGTCAATTGAGATTTTTCCACTTGTAGGATCAAAAAACCTGATAACAAGGTTGACAATTGAGCTTTTTCCTCCGCCGCTATCTCCGACAAGTGCTAACTTTTCACCCTTTTTAACCTCAAAATCGACACCTTTCAATGCTTCTAATTCGCCATATTTGAGCTTTACATCTTCAAATTTGAGACTATTGACATCTGCAACGCTACTCTCTTTTGTTGAAACAATACTGGGTTTTTGATCTAAAATGAATAAAATACGTTCACTCGCCGCGACTGCATCTTGAAGCTGATTATAAAGAGCAGAAATTCTTTTTATCGGTGTATAAACCATAAAAAGTGCAGTTAAAAAAGAGAAAAAACTCCCTACACTCATCTGCCCATCAATGACCTCTTTACCGCCCACTATAATAACGGTAGCAACACCGACCGCGCCCAAAGTCTCCATAATAGGACCCGTTAGCTCCGAAGTTTTAACCGCTTTAATGTTGATTTTAAAAAAGTTTAGATTTTCAAATGAAAACTTTTTATACTCAAAGTTTTCAGAGGCATGCGCTTTAATGATCTCGATATTGTTAAAGACCTCTGTCAAATTGGAAGTTATGTCAGATGTTTTCTCTTGCGATCTATGTGAAATCTTTTTAAGTTTTTTACCGATAACGGAAAGAGGATATATGATGAGCGGTATAAGGATAAGGGCAAAAAACGAAAGTTTGGGGCTTTGATAGATCACAATACCAAGCAGTCCAACGACTGTAAGTGCTTGTCTTCCGATTTCAGGGAGCATCGTTGAGACAACGTTTCGTATTCTATCAACGTCGTTAATATTACGGCTAATGAGCTCTCCGGTTCTAAACTCTTGAAAAAAGGAGATATCCAAACGAAGCATATTCTCTAGGAGTCTATTTCTCACTTTTCGGATGATGTCATGTCCTATGAGTGCGGAAAAATAGACCTGTATATACTTACCGCCGCCTTTCATTGCATAGACAACAACGATTGCATAGGGTAGAAGATAGAGCAGTTCTAAATCTTTTTTGATAAAAATCTCATCAAGAACAGGTTTTACAAGATATGCTGATGAAGAGGCGCCGATCGCAGAGAGGATCATACCTAAAAGGGCTAAGAGAAAATATGGGATGTACCCCTTAAAATACGGCATCACTAATCGCTTAAAAACAACTCTTATATCTTGCAATGAAACCCTTTTTTAAACGCAATTATACTATAATCGCAGAATTCAAATTTAAGGCTGTTAATGGTTGGTATAGTAGACTATAACATGGGTAATTTAGCAAGTGTTCTCAATGCTTTTTCTCTTTTGGATAAAGAGGCAAGAGTTGAATCAGACCCTGAAAAGTTATCTCAATATGAACGCCTTATTTTACCCGGTGTCGGTGCGTTCGGTGATGCAATGGAGCATCTCAAAGAGCGCGGTATGGATGAAGCGGTTAAAAACTACGCAAATTCTGGCAAACCGATGATGGGTATCTGCTTGGGGTTACAACTTCTCTTTGATGAAGGCGAAGAGTTTGGTACTCATAAAGGGCTGGGACTCATTCCAGGTAGAGTTAAAGAGTTCGATAGCAGCCGTTTTGAACACCCTTTGAAAGTTCCTCATATGGGATGGAACCGTCTTTTTACACAAAAAGATTCAAAACTTTTTGAAGGGCTTGACAAATCATTCTACCTCTACTTCGTTCACTCTTTTCATGTTGAAACTACTGATGAACATGTCATAGGTATGAGCGAATATGGTTATCCGTTTGTAAGTGCGGTAAACAAAGATAATATCTACGGCATTCAACCGCACCCCGAAAAGAGCCACAATAACGGACTTAAAATATTAAGTAATTTTTTACAGATAAAGGATTAGTGAAGAATGGAACTGCTTCCCGCAATCGATTTAAAAGACGGAAAAGCCGTAAGGCTTACTAAAGGACTTATGGATAGTGCAAAGATCTATAGTGATGAGCCTTATGAACTTGCAAAAAGGTTTGAACAGATGGGTGCTACTTGGCTTCATTTGGTTGATCTTAACGGAGCTTTTGCAGGAGAGCCAAAAAACCTTGAACAGATTAAAAAGATCAGAGAAAACTGTAATCTTAAACTTGAACTTGGCGGCGGTATCCGTGATGAGGCTACGATACAGCAATATTTAGAGCTTGGAATTGATCGCATCATATTAGGCTCGATTGCTCTAAAAAATCCCGATTTTGTAAAAGAGATGGCAAAAAAATATCCTATTGTTGTCGGTATTGATGCGATTGACGGTTATGTGGCGGTTGAGGGCTGGGCTGATGTTAGTAGTATGAAAGCAACAGATTTGGCAAACGAGTTTGCAAATGCCGGTGTTGAAGCTATCATCTGTACGGATGTAGGGAAAGATGGCACACTCAGCGGTGTAAACGTCGAATTTACAAAAGAGATCGCTGCATCGGGAGTTTCTACGATTGCGAGTGGCGGAGTTCGCGACGAACGTGATATAATTGCACTTAGAGAAGCTAAAGGGATAGACGGAGTAATCATAGGTAAAGCCTTTTATGAGGGCACAATTGATTTAGAAAATCTATTTAAAGTTAATACAAACTAATTTTAGATAGTATTTTGACGATTATTATTGCTATGTAAGCCTTGCAAAGGAAATAAATTGAAATTAATGGTAGTAGATGACAGCTCAACAATGCGCCGTATCATTAAGAATACACTTGCCAGATTGGGCTATAAAGATGTAGCTGAGGGTGAGCATGGATTAGAAGCGTGGGCTCAACTCGATAAAGAGGCAGACTTCGATATGCTTATCACCGACTGGAATATGCCGGAAATGAACGGTTTGGAGTTAGTCAAAAAGGTTCGTGCGGATGAACGTTTTACAGATATGCCTATTATTATGGTAACTACCGAGGGGGGTAAAGCAGAAGTTATTACGGCGCTTAAAGCGGGCGTAAATAACTATATCGTTAAACCCTTTACTCCTCAGGTTTTAAAAGAGAAACTAGGGGCCGTAATTGGTACAGGGGACGGTTAATGCCCCCAAGCCACTACTTCGAACTAGTAGTTACACCTGACTCTCATTACGAACTTTTTCTAGATTTTGTTTTACAACTGCCCATAGATGCAATTGAAGAGATTGACGACTCTATTGTCATAAGATCAGACGAAACGTTAGATGATATTCAATGGGCAATAGAAAATTTTTCTAATAAACTTCAAGAACACCTCAATGAAAATATTCAAGTTAGTATAGAAAGTTTCAAAAAAGAGAATAAAGACTGGGTTGATGCCTATAAACAAGGCATTGATCCCGTCGAAGTTGCTAACTTTTATATACATCCAAGCTGGTATGAAGATAAAGAAAATTTTCATAACATTATCATTGATCCTGCTCTTGCATTTGGTTCAGGCCACCATGCTACAACGGCTTCATGTCTTACTCTGCTCTCTACATATGTTAAAGAGGGACAAGAGGTATTAGATGTCGGTTGCGGAAGCGGAATTCTCTCAATCGCGGCAGCCAAAGTCGGCGCAGTTGTGGATATGTGTGATAGTGACCCTCTTGCCGTTCAAAGTGCCTTAGATAATGCAAAAACAAACGGCATTGAAATTCACAACTCTTGGGAAGGTTCCGCTATCGATGCACCGCAGCAATATGATCTGGTAATTGCAAATATAGTTGCAGACGTGATAGTGATAATTGCTCCGAGCCTAAAAAAATGCCTAAATTCCCGGGGAAGGTTACTTCTTTCAGGAATTTTAGATAAATATGAGGGTAAAGTAACGGACAAATTTAAAGATTTTAAAATTGAAAAAAGAGTTCAACAAGATGAATGGATCACTCTCTTGTTATCAAAGGAAAATTAATAGATGAGCCAACAAGATTCTAATCAAAACGATAACAATTTTTTTAATCGTAATCCACTGCTGAGCTTCTTACTCTTTTCGGTAATTATCATAGCGGCTTTTAAAATGATCATCGGTGAGGGTGACACTAACTTTGATCAAACTTTTCAAAGCAAGATGACGCGTTCACAAGAAGTTAGCTATTCTGAACTGAAAAAACTCATTATGACCGATGCAGTCGATCATGTTTCAATCGGTCAGACTATGGTAAGAGCCAGTACTAACCAAGGTGATATGAAGGTTATCTACACTGCAAGAAAAGTTGGACATGATGCGACACTCATACCTATGCTTGATGAAAAAGGTATACAATACAGTGGTTTTAGTGAGAGTAACTGGTTAACCGATATGTTAGGCTGGATGCTTCCAATATTCATAATTATGGGGATTTGGATGCTTTTTGCCAACCGCATGCAAAAAAGTATGGGTGGCGGTCTCCTTGGAATGGGCAGTTCAAAAAAGATGGTCAACTCTGAAAAACCTAAAACAAAGTTTGCCGATGTGGCAGGAGTTGAAGAGGCAAAAGAGGAAGTTGAAGAGATCGTAGATTTTCTTAAATATCCTGAAAGGTACCTCAATCTAGGAGCAAAAATTCCAAAAGGTGTTCTTTTAGTTGGAAGCCCGGGTACTGGTAAAACACTTCTTGCAAAAGCGGTTGCTGGTGAAGCAGATGTTCCTTTTTATTCTGTAAGCGGATCAAGCTTTATTGAGATGTTTGTCGGTGTGGGTGCGGCGCGTGTGCGTGATCTGTTTGAACAGGCAAAACGAGATGCTCCTTCAATTATCTTTATAGATGAGATCGATGCTATTGGAAAAAGTCGTTCGGCCGGCGGTGTTATGGGTGGAAATGATGAGCGTGAACAGACGCTTAACCAGCTTCTAGCGGAGATGGACGGTTTTTCAAGCGGTCTTCCAATTATTGTTCTAGCTGCGACAAACCGCCCTGAAGTTTTAGATGCCGCGCTTCTTCGCCCGGGACGTTTCGATCGTCAAGTGCTTGTCGACAAACCCGATTATCACGGAAGAATACAGATTTTACAAGTTCACGTAAAAGGTATAGAGCTTGACAAAGATGTAGTTATTGAAGAGATTGCAAAACTTACCGCAGGTCTTGCTGGTGCGGATTTGGCAAACATTATCAATGAGGGTGCACTTCTAGCGGGAAGAAAAAACCGTGATACGGTAACGCAGAAAGATCTTCTTGAATCGGTTGAGCGTGCAATTGCGGGACTTGAGAAAAAGAGCAGAAGAATTGATCCTAAAGAGAAAAAGATTGTTGCTTATCATGAGAGCGGACATGCACTTATCGCAGAGACAACACACGGTGCAAAAAGGGTCAGTAAGGTCTCTATCATCCCTAGAGGTTTAGCAGCACTTGGATATACGCTTAATACTCCTGAAGAGAATAAGTATCTTGCACAAAAGCATGAGCTTATTGCTGAAGTAGACGTTCTTCTTGGAGGTCGCGCAGCTGAGGAAGTCTTTATAAAAGAGATATCAACGGGTGCAAGTAACGATTTAGAGCGCTCAACCGACATACTTAAATCTATGGTGCAGATGTACGGTATGAGTGATGTGGCAGGTCTTATGGTTCTAGAGAAACAACGTAATTCGTTCCTTGGCGCGGGTATGAGCCAAGGACGTGAGTTTAGTGAAAAAATGGCTGAACAGATGGATAGTTTTATAAAAACAACCCTTGAAGAGCGTTATAATGCGGTAAAAGAGAGATTAACACTTTACAGTGATGCGATTGAAGAGATAGTAAAAGTTCTTTATGAAGAGGAGAATATCCCAGGTTCAGTGGTAAAAGATATCATTGCTAAACATGAAAGAGCAAATAACCTGCCGACACTGCTAGCTTCTGATTCCGATACAGATACCCAAGAAGATGCTTCGTAAAAAATTTGTTGATACGCAGATAGTCATAGATGAGGCGATAGTACCTCTTGTTTGGCTATCTTTTTTTGTTTTACTAATTTTTCTTTTTTCATCCTCTACTCTTTTAAAATTCATAGCCCTATTTATACTCGGTACTACACTTTTCATCTTTAGAAATCCAGAACGCCATACGCTTGAACTTGATAAGAATGCAATAATAAGCGTTGCCGACGGTGTAGTTGAGTCTATAAAAGAGGATAACGGTAACGATTTTTTTGCTAAGGGATCATACAAAGTGGTTATAAGCAGGTCTCTTTTTAATACCCCTGCATTAAGAGCACCGCATAGTTCGAAAACTAAATTAAGTCGTTCTGTTCACGGCCTGCATCTTCCGCTAAAATCGCTAAAAAGCGACTATCTCAATGCATACGGCTCAATTCAGTTTTGTAGAGGTCTAAAAAAGTGTTTGGCTGTGAAACATACATGCGGTCTTTTTAGTATGAAACTCTTTTTTAAAGAGCCTCAAGAGCTTGAAGTAGGTCAAAGATACGGTTTTATTTTAGGCGGAAAAGTAGAAGTGTATATCCCTCTTTCAGCAAGACTAGCCGTAAAAAAGGGAGATCATGTTATAGCTGCTGAATCTTTATTAGCCTATTTCCCTGCTTAAACACCCTACCCCGTCACACTCGTTTACCTCTATAGTAAGATGAGAAAGCTTTTTAAAATCTGCTAAAAGATCTTTATAATATTTCGTAGGTTTTGGAAACTGCGTAACAAGTGAAATCATTGCTGCATAATTATTCGCACTTACCTTCCAAATATGTATATCTGAGATGAGATTATCTGAATCTTCCTCTATGACTCTTTTAATTGCTAACTGATACTCCTCATCGATATTTTCATCTAAAAGTATCGGCGCAGTCTCTTTTATAAGCATATATGCCCAGCGAGAAATAATGAGCGATCCGACAACCCCCATCAGAGGATCCAAAAAAAGCAGACCAAAGTATTTGGCTGCAAACAGTGCGACAATCGCAAGCAAAGAGGTTAAAGCATCTGCTAAAACATGCATATAGGCAGCTTTTAAGTTATGATCATGGTGATGATGCTCCTCATGATGATGGTGATGATCATCTTTTAGTATAACCGCACTTATGATGTTGATAAAAAGACCTATGAAAGCGACAAAGATCGCCGCATTAAATCCGATTTGTTGCGGGTCTATTAATCTTTCAAACGATTCAATCATCATCATCAAAGCTACAACGGCTAATGCTACGGCACTTGCAAAACCTCCCAAGACCCCAACTTTTCCGGTTCCAAAAGAGAACTCAGGACTATTCTCATACTTTTTTGCATAGTTATAGGCATAAATAGTGATCATAAACGCAGCAACGTGCGTACCCATATGCCAGCCATCTGCCAGTAGTGCCATAGAACCGTAAATGGTACCTGCAACAATTTCAACCACCATCGTAACAGCGGTTAGAAACAGAACATACATTGTTCTGCGCTCTGCTTTTTCACTATTTATCGTAAAACTGTGTTCATGCTGCCAGTTTTCTAAGATATGTTGATGCATTAATACAGTCACTTAATCCTGAAATTAAAATATCTTGACTGAAAACCGCTATTACCAATCTTTGCAAACTGTATAGAAGCAGCATTAAGATTTTTTGCCTCAATCTGCAAGATGCCAAGTGCATACCTACTCTCATCGTTTGAAACATTTTTTAGTTTAGCTAGTTCAAAGAGGGCAATAGCATTGGCATGATGATTAGCGCCTATTGCTGCGATACCCGCTAAAAAAAGCGTATGACTAGTTCGAACCTTATAGGTATCGATTAACTGGTTGTAAAGCGTATAGGCCTCTTCATAATTTTGCATATAGATATTTGTTAAAGCTAAAGGAGCAATAAGTGCCTCTTGATTTTCCAGTGCTTGTGACAACTCTAACTTTAACCTTTGTTGCAAAGGATAAAGTTGACCGCTAAGAAGTGCCTGATAGACATACATTTCAGAGGCAATATCCGCACCGTAAAATATATCTTTTATCTCTAACGGATTAGCTTTAAGATACTCTATGGACTTAGAAGCATAAGCCTTAGCATCAAGCGCTGAAAAATGTACATGGATATAAAGTAACTTTGCCAAAGCATCAGTAGGTAATTTTAGTGTCAGATCATTCGCACTTTTTTGTGCTAACTCGTCATGTCCTATTGACATTCCTAAAAGAAGATCAAATGCATTATAAAGTGCTTTTGAGCCTCTATTTTCATCTACCCATGTAGAAGCTCCACTAAAATCCTTTTGCATATAAGCCAAAATTGCTCTATAAAACTGCATCTCTTCACTCTCGTCTTCTAAACGTAAATTCTCTTTTAAAAGCAAAGATACTTTCTTACTCTCAATCCCTAAAATTTCAGCACTCATAAGAGCGAAAAGACCGCTTAAATAGTGTTTAGGATTAAGATAGAAGGCACGTAAAAAGTGTTTATGAGCAAGTACTATATCACCCAATTGTGCATAGGTTAAAGCAAGATTGTAGTTAAGCTCTGTATGTTTTGGATAATCCTTCAAAGCCTCTTTTAGTTGTAAATTTGCCTCACTCAATCTATGTTCTAGTGCTAATTTAATCGCTTGCGCGATAACTTTATTTATCCTAGAGTTATGCATACCTTGTTTCAGATAGTTTTTTGCGGTACCGATATCATCTATAATGATATTTGCACTCCCCTTTTTAAGATATCCCAATGTCTGTATCGGATCAAAGATTTTATAAGGTGCATAGTAAAAAAGGATACTATAGTTTGTTCGTCTGTCCATCTTTAACTTATGACTCATCTCTTTTTGCGCTGCATACACATCAAAAAGAGAGGGTTTTAAAAAGACCTCTATAGGATATATTTTGGTAATATTCTCATCTCTTTTCTCATAGAGTGCTTTGAGTATGTTACCAGCTTTGTTCCCAAGTCCGGATTTTATATTTACATATGCTAGAGCAAGACTGCGTTCACTATTTTCACCCAGCTGTTCAATAGATTTTTGCAGATGTGTACGTGCTAGAGGTAAATCACCCACACGTGCATAAAGAAGCCCTAATGCCTCCTCATCCATATCTAAAAGCTCTTTTTCTAGTGCATCAATCGCCTTATAGTTATTATTTAACTGTAGATTTACTTTTGCCGCCATATGCTGTTTTTGAGCTTGAAAGTGTTCAGAAATCTGATTATTAAGTGCTAAAAGAGCCTCGGGATAATTTTGTTTATAGTAAGCTATAAGGGCGTAGTAGTAATCATACAGCGAGGAGTTTGCCTGTGTCGGCAGATATGCTTCAGCCAAATCAATATAATAGGATGCCAATTTTCTTCTATCTAAATGCAGTGCGCTAACAGCGGCATTGATGGCACTGACACAGATGTTATCTTGTTCTTGGATCGCTTTTTTAAAAGAGTTCAGGGCATTTTCATAATCATTTTGTTTTAATTGTGCAACACCTAAGTTGTAGTAAGAGACCGATTCACTAAAAGAGGCTATCTGTTCATAGAGATTAAGTGCCTCTTGCTTTTTCCCCTCTTCAAAGAGGTAATTTGCCTTTTTTATCATCTTTCCAAGACGACTGCTTATCTGCTCTTTTTTAGGCTCCTCTTTGAGTTTTTCTTCCAATATATCTAATGTTTCATTCTGTACCTCTTCAGGCTGCTCCTCTTCCTCCGAAGAGCCAGAGAGTGCGAAAATCAAAACAATAATAAGAAGGAGAGTTAATATTGCACCGACAATGACAAAAAGCTTCTTTTTTTTCTTGGGAGCTTCCTCATCATCAGTTTCATCTAGATCCAGATCTTCACCACCGGCAAGATCTTCATCACCGCCTAGATCAACAATCTCTTCTTCATCAGCCATAATTAGCTCATATACTCTTTAAGAACTTCAGGGATTAAAATCGTTCCATCCTCTTGTTGATAGTTCTCCATTATGGCAAGCAGTGTTCTTCCTACAGCTAAACTCGAACCGTTTAAAGTATGTACCATACTGTTCTTTTTGCCATCTTTAAAACGAATTTTTGCACGTCTTGCTTGAAACTCTCTCGTATTTGATACAGAAGATATCTCGCGGTAAGTGTTTTGTCCCGGCAACCAAACTTCCAAGTCCACAGTTGTTGCCGCGCTAAAGCCTAAATCACCGCTACATAGACGCATCAAACGGTGTGGAAGTCCAAGCGAAGTGAGTAGATCAGATGCACAAGAAACCATTTCATCAAAAACTTTATCGCTCTCATCGGGTTTTGCAATTGCTACGAGTTCCACTTTTTGAAACTGATGCTGGCGAATAAGTCCACGCACGTCACGTCCACCCGAACCTGCCTCTTTTCTAAAACAAGCCGTAGAAGCGGTCATTTTAATCGGCAATTCACTCTCTTTCAATATCTCATCTCGAAAAAGATTTGTAAGCGGAACTTCCGCCGTTGGAATAAGATAGAGATTTTCATCATCAATTTTAAAAAGATCTTCCTCAAACTTTGGAAGCTGCCCTGTTCCTTGCATAGTATCACTATTGACTAAAAGTGGGACACTCACCTCTTCAAATCCACGTTTTGCATTAAAATCGATCATGTAAGAGATAAGAGCACGCTCTAACTTTGCTCCAATCCCTGAAAGTACACTAAAGCGACTCTTAGCAAGTTTCACGCCGCGCTCAAAATCTATCCAACCGTTCTCATCTGAAAGTTCCCAATGCTCTTTTGGCTTAAAACTAAAAGTTGGACGTTCTAGCACCTCTTTTATCAAAACATTTGCATCCTCATCATCACCTAACGGAACGTCATCATCAGGAATATTAGGTACTGCAAGCGCCAAGTTACTGAGCTTCTCATCAAGATTACGCATATCATCTTGCAAAGATGCTAATTTCACTTTATTTTGTGAGACCTCCTCTTTGATAGCAGTAACGTTTTTTTTCTCTTTCATATACTGACCGATGAGCTTGCTTTTCTGATTTTGCAGTGCCTGTGCCTCTTCATAATTCTGTTTTGCCGCTTTTAGTTCTACAAACAGTTCACTAATCTGCTCTAGTAATGCCTTGTCCACATTTTTGGATTCTAATTTTTTCTCGTATTCAGAAAAGTTTTTTTGCAGTGCCTTGAGATCTATCATAAGAATTTTGCCTAGATTTTAAATTTTATACGCAATTATAGCATTAGTACCTTTTCATTTTAAACTCACAAACCCGTAAATAGCTATTTAAGTGGATTGGGTCAGTTGGAATTTACATTATTTTAGATAGAATTCATCCTAATTTTACATCTGAGAATAGAAGGCTAATTATGAAAATTGGACCACTCCATGCGCAATTTATTGCTCAAAAAATTGCTATCGACATGCAGCGTAGTAATTTAGTAAAAATGACTCAAGGTCTAGATAGCATAGCGCAAGCCGCCCAAGTCCTTATCGAAGCAGATATTCACAAAGAGAGAGAGCTTGAAGAGGCAGTTAGGGAGTTACTAGAGGAGAATGAAGAGCAGATAGATTACTATTTAGCAGATGAAAAGCAACTTTTTTGGATGATGAAAAAGAAACTGGCTCCAAAATATGAAATGATACTTGATCATGAAGAGCGCTATAGCAATCTTGCTCATCTCATTCATCTTGCACTCTATGATGAAGATTTAATAAACTATGACGTTACGGAAAACAAGATCAAGAACGTTATACACAACTCTATAGACGACTACTTTAAACAGCGCGGATCAATTGAAGATGCAGTAGGTGAAAAGATTAACCACTATAAGAGAAAACTTATCCCTGGAAGTGAAGAGTATGATATGGTCTATGCAAAACTTTTAGACGAAGAGTTAAGTGCAAGAGGATTAAAGTAGTGTCTGAACAACTTTCGAAGGTTAGTATATACCTAGAAAACGGAACACTATTAGAGGCTAAAAGTTTCGGTGCTAGCGGCACACTCAGCGGTGAAATAGTTTTCAATACCTCTATGAGCGGTTATCAAGAGATTATAAGCGATCCAAGCTATGCAGGTCAGTTCATCACATTTACTATGCCTGAGATTGGAAACGTAGGTGTTAATGAGCAGGATATGGAGAGCGCATCGGCCTACACAAAAGGGATTTTAGTTCGCTCTTATCAAGAGAGATTTTCCAATTTTAGAGCCGAGCAGAGTCTAAGCTCTTTTCTAAAAAAACACGGTGTTATGGGCATTTCTGAGATTGACACTCGATACCTCACTAAGATGATACGCAAAGAGGGAGCAATGATGATGATTGCTTCAACTGAGATACACGACAAAGATGAACTTGCTAAAGCACTGAAATCCTCAAAAAGAATTGAAGAGATAAACTACATTAAAGAGGTAAGTACAAAAGAGTCATATATTCATGCAAACGGTGTTTATGATTCTAAAAAGTTTACCTACAATGAACCAACCGGTGTAAAAAAGAGAATTGTTGCTCTTGATTTTGGTGTGAAGAAAAATATTCTCAATGAGTTAACCGAAGTTGGTCTTGAGGTAAAAGTGGTGCCGAGTTCTACTAGTGCCGAGGATATTATCGCATCATATGAAAGCGGTGAGACTAACGGTGTGTTTCTCTCTAACGGACCGGGAGATCCTCTTGTTCTCAAAGAGGAGGTAGAAACTGTTAAAAAGTTGATTGATCGTAAAATACCTATTTTTGGTATCTGTCTTGGACACCAACTTTTAAGTATCGCTCACGGATATGATACATATAAGTTAAAATTCGGTCATCACGGCGGTAATCATCCTATAAGAAGTGAAAGTAGCGGTCTAGTGGAGATTACGGCACAAAATCACAACTACAATGTGCCTGACTCAATTACAGAAATTGCAGAAGTAACGCACAAAAACCTCTTTGACAATACTATTGAGGGGTTGAAGTATAAAAATGAGCCGGTATTCTCAGTCCAACATCACCCGGAATCTAGTCCAGGACCGCATGAAAGTAGATATATCTTCAAACAATTTTTAGATTCCATGCAGTAGGTTTTCTTGCGATGGATGCAGTCGATACGCTGGCTATCATCACTACGGCGCTTTTAGGTAGTGTAGGTCACTGTATCGGTATGTGTGGCGGATTTATAATCAGCTACTCATCCGTAAAAATAGACGATAAATTATCAAAAATCGATCAAGCATTTTCACACTCTCTTTATAACTTTGGAAGAGTTACTACATACGCGTTTATCGGTGCTCTATTTGGGCTTTTTGGGCAGTTATGGGAAATCACACCTTATACAAGGGCAATCTTCTTTTTTATCATCGCCTTTTTTATGATTTTTTTAGCTCTTTCTATGTTGGGTCTTATTTCATCTTTTCCCTACCTAGAGTACAATGTAACAAAAAAAAGCTGGTTTAAAAAACTGTTTGGTAAACTCCTAAATAGTAAAAATAGGCTAAGTTTCTACGGACTTGGTATTCTAAACGGTTTTTTCCCCTGCTCACAAGTTTACTTTTTTGCAGCAGCATCAGCAGCTACAGGTTCAATGCTTTGGGGAGCATTTGTTATGATAATTTTTGGACTTTCTACAATTCCTGCACTTTGGAGTTTTGGCTTTTTTGTCGGTCTATTTAACCAAGGAAGTTTTCGCTCCATTATGCTGAAAATTTCTGCTATAGTTGTTGCACTTTATGGACTCTGGATTGGATACAAAGCCTATGAAATATTAGATGCACATGAAAATCCAACAAGCTTGGTATCACCGGAGTGTCACTAAAATATTTAGGGAGCAAGAATGCAAACATCTGAATTAGAGTATAACTACAGTGTCTCTAAGTGGTTTTTGACAACTATGTTTCTATTTGCTTTTCTTGAACTTCTGTTAAATCTCACATTGGCTTTACAAACAATCTATCCAAATCTAAATAACCTTTTTGGCGAGTATGCTACGTTTGGAAGATTATATAGGCTTCATTCCAATACCCTTCTATACGGTTTTGTCTTAAGTGCTATATTTGCAAGTTGGTACTATATGGCACAGCATCTATTGAAAGTCTCATTAATTGAATCAAAGTTTTTAAACTTTATTGCTAAGTTTCACTTTTTCTCTTATTTGGGTGTTACTCTTCTCTCCCTACTCACTTTAATTGTCGGTATCACTACGGCTAAGAGTTACTCAGAATTTGAATGGCCACTTGATATTTTGTTTTTTATCAGTTGGATTTCATGGGGATTGGGTATAGGAATTTTTATCTTTATGCGTAGAGAAAAATCTCTTTATATATCTATTTGGTATTTTTTAGCAACATTTATAAGCGTAAGCATACTTTTTTTTGTAAATAATATCTCCATTCCTACATACTTTATAACCGGTGTAGGAGATTTTTGGCACTCTGTCTCTCTCTTTAACGGTACTAGCGATGCTCTTTTACAGAGTTGGTTTACACATAATGGAGTAGAACTTCTTCTGACGTTTCCTCTCATAGCAATGCTCTACTACTTTTTACCAAAAGAATCGAACCTACCTATCTATTCATTTAAATTTGCCACCTTTACATTTTGGACACTACTTTTTCTCTATTTCTTTAGCGGTGCACACCATCTGATTTATTCGACAATCCCTGATTGGATGCAAACGATTAGTTCACTTTTTGCAGTTCTTACACTGCTGCCTTTATGGGGTATTGCTATAAATTTTCTTCTTACAATAAGGGGCGAGTGGCAACAAATAGATACAAATCCGATTATTAAATTTATAATAGCTGCAATAATATTTTTTATGTTTTCAACTCTTGAAAATGCAATGCATTCTATAAAGTCCGTAGATACTCTTATCCACTTTACCCAGTGGTCTTACCTAAATGTCTATACGCTCGGTTGGCTTAGTTTTATCAGCATTGCAGCAACATTTCATATGTTACCTAGACTCTTAAAGAAAGAGCTCTATTCCAAAAAAATGATAACCATCCAATTTTGGATACAAATATTTGCTCTGATTTTATACTCATCGAGCATGTGGCTAAGCGGTATTTTACAAGGTATGATATTAAGAGCTTTGGATAGATACGGAAATCTAGCATATCCTTTCATTGAGAGCGTTGCTATACTTGAACCCTATAATTTTCTACGTGTAATCGCTCTTCTTCTTTTTCTCGTCGGTTTTCTTCTTTTTGTGTATAATTTTTATAAAACGCTCACACACGGTCATAAAATTGAGAAAATTGAACTACAAAACAGTTCATCTATAACGTTTAGGTAGGCAAGATAATGTTAAGTTCAATAGAAAAACGTCCTCTTTTTTTAACAATACTGATCTCTTTATTTATACTCTTGTCGACTATAACCATCATTTTCCCAGATTTTTCTCACATGACTCAACCTAGTATCGGTACAAAACCTCACAGCGTTTTAGAGTTAGCGGGTCGGCAGATATATATCAAAGAGGGATGCATCGCTTGTCATTCACAGCTTGTTCGTCCTTTGAAAAATGAGACCGATAGATATGGTAAATACTCAATCAGCGGTGAATACGCGTTTGAAAGACCCTCACTTTTTGGCTCCAGCAGACTTGGTCCCGATCTATTGAGGGTAGGAAACTATAGAACAACACAGTGGCATGAGAAACATATGTATAACCCACAATCAGTAGCTAAAAATTCAATAATGCCTAGTTACAAACATATGTTTAGCAAACGAGCCGATATCGAGACTGCATGGGCTGTGGCGTATACAAATCGAAAAATCTTCAATGTACCCTATAATAGAGCGATCATTCAAGATGACGGATCAAAAAGAACAGTAAAACTTGCATCATCTGTACTAGAGGCAAAAAAAGAGGCTCTAATAGAAGCAAAAAAAATTGTTTATGAAATGGAAAATGCAGATGTTAAAAAAGCTTTACATGCAAATGAGATTCCTGAAATTGTTGCAATTATTGCCTACCTTAACAGTTTGAGATAGGAGTATCAATGAGTTTATATTCAATGGAAAAAGTTTATGAATAACAGCTTTATACTATCACTTCTAACACTCTTTTTTTTACTCTTTACCGCACTTCTTGCTCTAACAAAAGAGTACATAGCAGATGATCAGATCAATATGATTGGCCTCTTTGCATCTGCTGCCATCATAGCTCTGTTTTTATCGGTTCTTATTCAATATATCAGTCAGATAAAAAATGATCATGCTCAAGGTGAACTAAAAAAGGAGAGCTGGGATAAGATAGGTATGTTCAATAACGATCTTCCCTTCTTTTGGGGGGCCTCTTTTATCTTAAGCACTCTCTTTAGTGTTTGGTATCTTCTTTTTGGTTATCCGCTCAATGCATTTTCGCAAATTGGACAGTATAACGAAGAGGTGAATTTACATAGTGCAAAATTTGAAAGTACCTACGCGATTGCAGATGAATGGACACTTAAAGAGATGGGAAGCTCTATATATTCGGTTCACTGTAGCCAATGTCACGGAAATTCCGGTAGAGACTCAACTACAAACGGAGTCGACCTTACAAGGTGGGGAGCTGAAGAGGGAATAGTGGATACTATTTTGAACGGTTCAAAAGGTTCAGGCTATATAATGAATGAAATGCCTAAGGAGCTTTTAGACAAAGAGAGTGCCAAAGCGGTTGCAGCATATATAATGTCTGAGATCTCTACCTATGCAAGGACTTCTCATTTTGATCTTGTAGAAAAAGGCAGAGATCTCTATAGTTCCTGTGTTGATTGTCACGGCACGGACGGCAAAGGTCTTTTTGGCACATCTGCCGATCTGACAAAGTACGGGACGAGCCAATCTGTTTTATATCTACTACAACACGGCAAGAAAGGGCATCTTGGCACTATGCCCTCATTTAAGGCCGATGAGCATAAAATAACGAAAATTCAGCAGCGTGCTGTGGCAACTTTTGTATCATCGTTATCAAAAAAGGATAAAAAGTAATGCAGGAGAGTAAAAAAGCCTTTCTCGTTTTAAAATCACTCATTAAGACACTTATTGTGCTGTTCGTTCTCTTTTCAATTTTACTCCTATTCATTCTAACTGCCGTAAATATTCAAAAGAGAAATGCTACTCGCTACTATACTATTAAAGATGCTCACCTTCTTAACAAAATCAGTAAAAAAAACCATAATCATATTGTTTTAGAAAGCAAAGGAGAGTAAAAATGAAGATGGAGACTATCATTGTCATCGGATTGATAATTTTAAGTGTTATTATCTTGTGGTCAGTTCTCACACCAAACCACCTCTATATAGGCTGAAATTCACTAAAAAGTGACTTTAAATACTGCTCCACCCTCGTTATAGACCTCTATATCAGCTCCATACTTATCTGCGATAAGCTTACAGATATATAGACCAACACCGGTACCGCCACTCTCTTCTTTTGTAGTAAAATTGAGTTTAAATATATCATCGATTATATCTTCAGGAATCCCTAAACCGTTATCTTTTACCTCAATAACCGTTTCTTCATCTACTTTTTTGCATTTAACTTTAATAAGACGATCTTTTTGATCTATCTGTGCATTTACCATCTCGTCTTTTGCATTATTAATTAGATTTATCAAAAGATGCTTTAAATCATTCTCTGTACTGTTTACAAACAGATTTTCGCCGCACTCGATCTCTAAAGTCACCTGTTTTTTTATCAATTCATCTTTTAACAACAGTTCAATGGATGCTAGAGTAGATCCTAAAGCTATTGGCTGCACAGAAATATCGGTTCGAAAAAATTTTCTAAATTCATCAATCGTCGTATTTAAATGATCAATCTGCTTGCCTATCAACTCTTGATATCTTTTTAAATCTTCAATATCTGGTTCATTATCAGATAAAATTTCTCCTATCATCTGATCATACATGTAAATTAAATTAATAGGCTGTTTCCATTGATGTGCCACTACATCGACCATCTCACCCATATCAGCCATTTTTGACTGCTCCATCAACACCCTATCTTTTTCTCTTATATCCTCTATCTGCTTGGCAACCTTTAGTTCTAAGGAGTTTTTATACTCAATATTCTCTTGTCTGATTTTTATAGATTGTACTGTTTTTGAAACTACTATCTCAAACTGTTTTATATCTATCGGTTTCAGAAGATAGCCTTCAACACCAAGTTTAATACTCTCTAAAAAATATTCTGATTCATTATGTGCCGAAAAGACAAGAACAGGAGTGTCGGGATTGATCTTTTTTAGCTCTGTTGCAAGCTCTAATCCATTCATCTTTGGCATTGTGATGTCTGTTATAACAAGATCTATATCATTTTGCTTGAATTTTTCTAGCCCCTCTATTCCGTCTACTGCCGTTATTATATTTTCAAAGTAATGCTCTAAAACAGCATGAATAAGCTCTCTAGACATCTCATCATCTTCAACATACAATAATTTCAGATCAGAATTTTTTTCCATTTTAAACCTATTACTCTTTAGTAATTTGAGCTATTTCGTGCTTTAATCTATCTATCACAGTGCGTATCTCATCCAAGATAGAAATATAATCGATATCTGCCTCTATTCGGCTCTCTTTTTCCATCACTTCGGCAAGCTCTCTTAGTTTTTCAAAACGAAGATTTCCGGCAGATCCTTTTATGGAGTGTGCCTCTTGCGTCATCGCTGCAAAATTGTGTGACAGTGTAGCCTCTTTAAGTTTCAAGAAGGAGTCATCAATGGTACTACTGTATTTGTTTAATAGTTTTTTAATTTTATCTTCAGGAAGAGGAAGGTTTTCTCGTATTTTCTCCATATCCACTAGCTTCTGCCCCAACAATTGTGTTTCCTTCTGAGCTTTTCTGATTTCATCATCTTCAATCTGATCTTTTATTGATAGATATTTTGAGAATATTCTCTCCAACTCTTCGATGATTATCGGTTTAGAGATGTAGCTATCAAAACCGATCGAAAGATACTTTTGCTTATCCCCCTCCATTGCATTTGCCGTTAATGCTACAACCGGTGTTTTTATACCTAACTCTTTTATCTTTTCAACTGATTCTTCACCGCCCATAACCGGCATATTTATATCCATTAAAACTAAATCGAAATTCTCAGTCTGAAGCATGTTGAGTGCCTCAAGACCGTTATGGACTATTTTGTAACTTATTTTATATGAATCTAAAATTTCACTAATTAACATTTGATTGATCTCATTATCTTCGGCAACTAAAATCTTGGCGTTATAACTATTCGTACTCTTTTTATTTAAATGAAGATTTTTTATCATGTTACTATCGTGATTTTTTGCCTCCGTTATTAGAATATTATAGAGTTCAGAGTTATTCGTTCGTATATTTTTTATATGTGTTATTTTTTCATTCACAGGCTCTACATCATCACTTACAAGAACAACGTTTAAATCATTAGCTATAAAATTTTGCAGTCTCTCATTTTCACACCTATCAAATAGAATATATATTGCATCTTTTTTTATAGGATCTTTTTTTGAAACTATAGAGTAATTAATCTGTAACTTTTCAAGATAGTCTTGAATAATTTTTCTATCTGTCGAACATGAATCGTCATCATCAACCATATGCACAGCAACATTTTTAAATAGCTTTGAGATCGAATGTTCAGTTTTACACTCTCTTAAAACAACGTCAAAGAAGAAATTACTCCCTGCACCCTCTTCACTTATGAGTTTAAGTTCACCTCCCATTAAGGAGACTAAACTGGAACTTATAGACAGCCCCAAACCCGTACCGCCATATTTTCTTGTCGTAGAACTATCAGCTTGAGAAAATGCTTCAAAAATATGTTTTTGTTTATTTTTTGAAATTCCTATACCGTTGTCTTGCACCCCGATACGAAGTTTTTTTGTACCGTCATCTTGTTCAATAGTTTTTGCATAAAATGAAATCTCACCTAATTCTGGGGTAAACTTCACTGCATTGCTAAGCAGATTTGAAATTATCTGCTGCAATCTTAAAAGATCTATCTCTATACATTCAGGAATGAGCGGTTCTACAATTTTATTAAAAGTAATTGATTTTTCATCCATTTTTGCAGAAAATAGCGTCAATATTTTATCTAGCTCAATAAACGGATTTATAGAGATATTATCAAGTTTAAATTTCCCGCTTTCAAGTTTTGAAAAATCAAGAATATCATTGATAATACCCATTAAATTTCTAGTACTGCTATCAATAACATTCACATAATGCTCTTGCTTTTTATTGAGCGCACTCTTTTGCAAAAGTTTTGTAAAACCGAAAATTCCGTTCATTGGAGTTCTTATCTCATGACTCATATTCGCCAGAAACTCTCCCTTAGCCTTTGCTAACCCCTCAGCTTCCTTTTTCAGCCTCTCAAGTTCCGTTATATTTGAAAAAGTGCTCACGTAAAGTTTTTGATCATTCGTGTTGATAATCTGTACTTTCACATCAAATATCTTTTCATCACCATACTTGTCAATCATAATAGCTTTATGGTGAAGATTAGGATTGTTAGCTATATAACTTGTCCAATACTCACCGTTGATCACTTTTTTTAGATACCCCTCTTTTTGTACAAAAAGTTCACAAACACACTCATGTTCTTGCTTTAAATCTTCAAAACTTTCAAAAGGAAAAAAGTCAAAAAACTTTTTATTGATAAAAAGGAGTTTCTCCTCCACCGTTGTCATACTGACTATATTATCGATGTGGTTCAGAATATCATCGAGTTTTTTTCTCTCTAGCTTTAACTTTTCATCTTTTTCTACTATCTCTGTAATATCTTGGCCAATTGCAATATATTCTACTGTTTCTAAATGATCATTAAAAATGGGTATAACAGTCGTTCTTACAAAGAAGTTCTTACCATTTTTATGAATACTCTTGATAGTTCCTTTCCAAAGTTCTCCATTTTGCAAATTCTTCCACATTGCTTTAAAAACTTTTTTATCTGTATTTTGATGATAAAGTAACTCATAGGGTTTATCCAAAAGTTCCTCTGCACTATATCCGGAGACTTTCACTAAAGCATTATTGACATAACTTATTTTGCCATCGAGTGTGATTTTACTCACTATATTGCTCTCATCAACCGCATATTTGTAACGTTCAAGTAAGATTGTATGCTCTCTAATATTTACTACCATTTTGTTAAATGCATCAATGATTTTTTCTGTTTCGAAATCAGTTTTAATTGATGTAAAGTCGATCTTGCTTCCGGGCTGATAGCCTTTTACTCTTATTGCAATCTCCCTTAGAGGATTTAATAATCTTCTTATCAAAAAAGCAAAAATTGATAAAATCAGTGCTAAAACTGCTAGATACTGAACTATTCTCTTCTGTATTGAATCAAAAGTTCTATGAAAGTCATCTAAGTTGTAATCAATATCTAAAATACCTATTTCCTCACCCGTTATAGGATCTTTGATTTTGCATTGAACATGATGATCATGATGCTCAACCTCTTGAGATGAGGAGAAAATCTGTTCATTATTGATATAGACCTGTATCGAGGTTAAAAGGGAGTTATTCTCAAGTGTCTGTTCAGAGAGTTGCTTAATATCGTCATCAAGTTTTAAGTAGTGACTCATAGAAATAATAGGTTCAATTGTTTTAGCAATTAAAACTACCTTCTCTTTTTCAGATTCAAGCATTCTTTGCTCAAATAAATTTCGAAACGTCAGATACAAAAACAGTAGTGTCAAGATGGAGACGGCAATAAGCCCTGCGGTTACTTTAAAAACTATTGAACTCTTTTTCACTATCTTAACTTTGCTATCTTATAAAAAATGGGATTAAATCTGATACTCGCTAAATTCTTTGCATCTCTATTGAGGTATATATAAACCTTCTCTTTAACCATTAGTGTTATTAAGATATTGCTGTTTACCTCTTTGTAGTTATAGCCAAAATGGATACGTTGCAACTTATTGTCTTGAACTAAATGAGCATCTTTAAAAAGCTCAAGCGCATCAAATATATAGTATGCCGTACTCTCACTGTCGGAATAAAACTGATTTTTATCTATAATCCTGACCTCAAATCCGTAACTGTCTAATCTATTGTTGTACTCAAAGTCAACCATCCTCTTCAACTCAAGCGCATGCTGTTTATGATCACTCGTGTAGACGATTGAGAGTACAACTTTGTCATCATTCAATTTATTTTTAATATCTTTATCAAGCAACATTATCTTTGGAAAAACCGATGCATGTATCTTTAAGAGCAGAGGATCAACTATATCTGCCATTAAATTCAGTGACATGAAAAGAAAAAGTAATATACGCATCTTAAAACCTCTTCTCAAATTGAACTAATACACTTGTACCCTCTTGTTCAAAATCGTTGGGATAGGTAATGATAGGAGAGGGAAGACGATACTTTTTATCAAACAAGTTTTTTACGCTAAAGGTAAGACTTAGATCATACGGTTGGTAATTATATGCCGCAGTTACGTCAAGAAGTGCATATGATTTTACATTTTCCCTTGTATCACCTATTATTCTATCTTTACTTCCAACATATCTTCCTATTGCAGAGAGTGTAAGATTGTCCGAAACATCGTACATATAGTAGGCTTTTGCCAAATTATTAGCACTATCGGCTAACGTGTCTAAAACATTTTCACCATTTACATAGGAGTAGTTAAAATAGAGACTGCTTTTACTATTGATTTTTCTTCTATACTCAATTTCTAAGCCGTACAATCTGTTTTCCGCATCATGATTATGTAAAATAAACGTCTTTGTTTTCTCATGTAAATGGGCAAATATCTGATCTTGATTTTGCAAGAGGAAAGTATTTATTTTAAGACTGGTTTTCATTGAGGGTCTATAGATATAAGAGAGTTCAAAAGCTTCAACAGTTTCAGATGTGACATCCTCATCGGAAGCAAAATAGTGTGATCCGATCAGATACTGTTCACGCCAAGCCGGTTCCTTATAAGAGTGCGTATACATAAATTTGTAGATATGTTCATCGCTATATCTATGTACATATGCTAATCTACCGCTTAACTCTTCAGCCACGTCACTGAAGTGATCATATTTTATATCTAATTTAAAAGAGTTTTTTTCATCTATATTAATCAAATCACTCAAATAAAATGAATTCAGTTTTCTCTCTTCGTTAGAAAGCAGCGGTTCTACTGTAAAACTTTTCATAGAATCTCTTGAGTGCCTGGCCGTTTTATCCTTTATTTCGCTTTGTGTCAATTTTACACCGGCAACAATTTCATGCCCTTCAAAAGAGTTAATATCAAATTCAAGTGCTTCATAAAACGTCTGTTCCGTATAATCAACTAAAAAATAGTACCCTTTAGGAAAAGACATCTTCATGATCATTCCATTGGCATTTTTCATAAGCATCGTTGAGTTATCAGGCATCACTTTGTTCTGAAGATCTCTATGCTCATCAAAATATCCGACAAAGAACTTACCTTCAATGTCATCTGTTACACCAAACTTTACGCCGCTCTCTAAAAAAGTGTTTGCAACCTTTAGAAAATCACTCTCATCCTCACTTAGACTAAAAGATTGACCGTAACTTACACCATCTTTATTGCTTGCATATCTTCCTTTGAGATAAAAGTTCTTATACTCAACATTTAAAGAAAGAGCATAATTTCTAATCCACAGAGGTGCCTCTAGAGTGTTATTAAAACGATCTGGTCCACTTAAAAGGTCAAGATTATGTCTTTGATAAAAAAGATCACTACTGATTTTCAGATCATCATGTTCAAAAGAGGCAACATATCCTCCCATAGCGTAATCATTTGAGCCAAATGCTCCAAAAATGTGATTTTTCTGATGCAGCAGATTTTTTGCACTTGCTTTTGTAACAACGTGAATAGAACCCGAATATGCATTTAACCCATCTATTAAAGAGCCCGGACCTCTTACAACTTCAATTCTCTCAATAATAGAGACGGGCATATCTAGATATTGGTTATATGCACCGAACATTTGATCATTAACAATAACGCCATCAATCACAAGTTTTGACTGACCTACCGCAAAGGGATTTGAACCTCTAAAAATCGGAGTGTTGACTCCAAGCATCCCTATTGATATATCAACACCGGGAACGAGATAAAGAGCCTCTTTTAAAGTTAAAACCCCTAGTTTTTTTAACTCGTTACTATTAAGAACAGAAATTATATAGGGCATATAATCAACATTCTGTTTCGTCTCTATCGCGATATTTGAATATTTTTCCATGTCACTTTGTAACATATTAAAAACAGTACTATTTTCCCCCGTATTTGCAAAAGAGGAAGTAGAAATCACAACAGGTAACATACAGCGCATTACAAATGTTTTATATCTCATCTATTTATATCCAAAGTATGAAAATCACGTTCATTCTACCTTTTTTTAGCTTTGGAAAAAATCAGAATCTCAGGCTAACTTTAAAAAAATATACCAGTTGCACAATTAATAATATTATAATAAAACTACTAACATAAATATATCTACAACTTATAGATAACTGTTGTAACGATATTGCAATAATGCTTAGTTAGTATTCTTCTCAATCCTAAAGAAAGGCTATGAACTTATGAAATTACTACTTTTTACAGATACGATATTTGATGCGAACGGTGTCTCCAGATTTATCCAAAATCTTGCAGCCTCTTCTTTAGAAGTTGGTTACGACTTTACGGTCATCTCTTCAACTCCGCTTAGTGAAACGACTGATCTTAAAAATATCATCAACCTCAAACCATTTTTTAAGTTAAAAATGCCCTACTATCCCGACCTATATCTTGTTCTTCCCTCTTTAAAGAATATAAAAAAGATCATCAATGAGATGCAACCAGATATAATTCACATTTCAACTCCTGGTCCTGTTGGATGGAGTGCTCTTCGATATGCAAAAAAACAAAAAATAAAAGTAACCGGCACCTACCACACCGACTTTCCAAAATATATCTATGAAAATACTGGACGAAAAACAGCGCAACAGTTAACTATTTTTTTTATGCAAAAGTTCTATCAAAATATGGCTACCGTTTTTTCTAGATCAAAAGAGTATCTTAGCGTTTTAGAAGATGATATTAAGATTGATAAAGAGAAAACCCTCTACTTAGAACATGGAATTGATATAGATCTGTTTCATAAAAAGCATAAGAATATGGAGATTTGGAAAGAGTATTCCGGAATAGATGAAAACTCTATAAAGGTTCTGTATGTCGGTAGATTAACGACAGAGAAGAATTTTCCCTTTTTATTAGAGCTTTTTGAAGAGTTTGCAGCACAACGTTCTAAAGAGGAACAAAATGTGGAGCTTATTGTAGTAGGATCTGGAGAAATTTTATCGAAAAAAGAGAATCTAAAGAGTAAAAAAGTTCATCTACTTGGACTTAAAACCGGTATAGAGCTTTCACAAATTTATGCTAGCTCAGATATATTCATTTTTCCTTCAATTACCGACACACTTGGACAAGTGGTACTAGAGGCTCAAGCATCTGCACTACCCGTTATGGTCTCTAATGTCGGCGGTCCACAAACAATTGTCAAAAATAGCTCTGAAAAGAGTGGATTTATAATCCCTGTAGAAGATAAGCAGGTGTGGATTACAACAATAAACAAACTGTGCGATAACGAGGAATTGAGAAAAAATATGGGCGAAGCTGGCTATCTAATGATGCAAGAGAATAGTTTTGAAAAGAGTTTTCAAAAATTTTGGCAGACACATAAAGAGCTTATGTGAAAAAAATTTTAAGTGTAAACCACTCTTTTTCATACCCGGATATTGAGTTTGACTTTATAGATGAAATAGAAATAGATTTAGTTGAAACACTTGAGCAGTATGACTATATCCTCGTCAACGGTGGCGACGGACTACTTAGAAGGGTCGTAAAAAAGTTATATCAGAGAGGTTATGATATCCCTATAATCCTAAATCCACAGGGAACTTTCAATGTTCTGTACCATCTTTACAAACTAGGAAAAATAGATCATATTTTAAAAAAAATTTCCCAAAATGATACGCTCAAAGAGAAACAGATTGAATACTACACGATAAATAAAGAAGAAATTTTTATCTTTTCGGCAGGAAACAGCCTTGATGCAATATATATTGCGATCTCTGACATCTTAAGGATGGGTTTTTTAAAAAAATCTAAACTCCGATACCTGTTCGCTTTTCTTTCAATTATACCCCTACTCATTCTCTTTATTCCATTTTTTCTCTTACATAAAAAAAGTTTTCTTTTTTTCAAACTCAATATACCGATCAAAAAGTTCTTACAAATTTTCTTTACACTTAGCGATTTAAATATTGAATCAAACAACAAGCACTATCTTTTACAACTTGACGGGGACTTGGTATCCATTATTTCAGATAATTTACAAATCAGACAAGAGGATTATTTTCGGCTAATTATTGGTTAGTAACCCAATGGTAACCTTGCTGTAATGATATAGAGACCATTTTGTTATTATTAAACTTTATAATTTAGATCAAGTTTGCAAAACTTAAGATACAATTAAAGAGGTTTAAAATGAAGGAAAAAGTATTCGCATTGTCAATTGCTACTGCGGTGGCATTAAGCTTTAACGGTTGTGGTAGTGATAATAATTCGGTAGGTATCAATGCCAAAAAAGTAGAATTTATCGGTATGCAAGCACCATCTAAAGATAAAATGCACAGAGCATATTCTGAAGCAAAAGTTCGTGTTTATACTTCTGACACAGAATATACTGAACATGAGTTATCATACAATACTCTGTTTAACGTAAAAGACAGAGTCGGAACTAACCCTCATCAAGCCGGTCAACTTTATAACTATAAAATGGAACCGATTATGGATCCATATGGACAGCCAGTACTTGCTGAAACACCAGATGCGAACTCTCTTTTAAATGTTGGTGGAAACCTTTATTTGGTATCGCATTTAGAGTATGACTGGATACTTAGCAACGGTAATAAGGCGTACAAAGAAGAGGGTTGGTACTCTCGTATGCCAATGAGTATGTTACTTACGTCAATCAGCCAAGATTCAAAAGGAATGCTCAGAGCAACTGAACAAAAACCTATCGACTTTTCAAGTGTAAACGGTCTTTGGATTCCCTGCTTTGGTTCACAAACTCCATGGAATACTCACTTAGGTAGTGAAGAAGATTATGACCTGTACTATACAGCCGGTGTTAAAGAATCTAAAACTAGTAGCGGTTTAAAAGCACTTAATGAAGTATATTTCAAAAATGAAAAGAGTGCTAAATCTTATGACTATGGTTTCATCACTGAAGTTGAAGTAAAAAATGACGGATCAACAAATGTAACTAAGCACTATGCTATGGGTAAAGGTACTTGGGAAATGGCTAAAATCATGGGTGATAGTAGAACTGCATACTATGGTGATGACGGTAGCAACGTAGCAATGTTTATGTTTGTAGCTGATAAAAAGAATGATCTAAGTGCAGGTACTATATATGCGGCAAAATGGAATCAAACAAGTGCTAACGGTGCTACCGATGGTGGTTCTGCTAACCTTACATGGATAAAACTTGGTCATGCTTCAAGTGCTGAAATTGCAACATGGAAAGATAAGTATACCTTCTCTGATATCTTTTCTCATAAAACTGAAGAAGAGGTTGCCAGCGGAATACCTGCAGGTTACAAAGCACTTAAAATGGGTCACACATCAATAGAGTACTTAATGCTTAAACCTGGTATGGAAACAGTTGCAGCGTTCCTTGAGCCACGTCGTTTAGCTGCATGGAAAGGTGCAACTACCGAGTTTAATAAAATGGAAGGTATTGCAGTGAATGAGGCTGATAAAAAATTATATATGGCTATGAGTTACATCGATAAGGGAATGAAACAAGATGCATCATTTGCAGCCGATGATATCAGAATTGCCAAAAACAACTGTGGTGGTACATACGAAATCACTCTTTCAGGAAATCAAAAAGATAGTGATGGAAATGCAATTAATTCTGCATATGTAGCTACAAGTATGCATGTTCCTGCCGGTTTACTTGGTCAACCTATTGCCACAGATGCAAACGGTAATACTTGTGCGGTTGATAAAATTGCCAATACTGACAATGTATTCTTCTCAGATAAAATGCGTACACTTTTCATCGGTGAAGATAGTGGTACTCACACAAACAACTTTGTATGGGCATACAACATAGATACTAAAAAACTATCTCGTCTTCTTTCACTTCCTGCAGGTGCCGAAGCTACTGGTCTTCAAGTTGTTGATAATCAAAACGGTCATGCTTACATCATGAGTAATGCACAACACCTTGCTGATTTCACAAAAACAACACCAGATTCTTTAAAAAATGCTTTAAGCCCTAAAATCGATAAATTCAACGCACCGTTTGGATATATCGGTGGTATGCCGGGTATTAAATAATTACTTCTCTGAGGCTTTTGCCTCAGAACCTTAATCTATTTAACCTACCAATCTATTATCAAAAATTACGTAATGGAATCAACATGAAAAAAGTTAAATTACTCATAATTCTTGTCAGTGGATTGATCTTACCTGGATGTAGTGGCAGTAAAAATGGTGAAGATAAAGAGGTCATAAGAACAGAACAAGTAGTCCCGCAAGAAACTACCAAAGTATATAACGCACCAATGCTTGGAGAGTTACGCAGTCGTACTCTTTTTGAAAATCCCTATGCGAATATACCTGCACAATGCTATATTGAAACCTCTTACGGTACACAAAATGCCTGCCTTTTTTGCCACTCAAACGCCCCATCAAGATCTCTTCTTGGAAATACAACACCTCAAGCCGGTGCAAGTGAACTTATTGGAAATTTACAATTAGAGTACGCCTTTGGAGCTGCTAGCCGTTTTGCAAAATCGCCAAATATTAACCCATGGGAAAATACTCTGCATCCACAAAAACTTGATGCGGCTTTTGAGCAATTAAACATAAATGTTGCAAAATGGGATATAAAGAGTTACATTAAAACTGATAATTGGCAGAGGGCTTATAATAAAAAACAGGGTTCAAAAACTAGAAGTAATAGTGGTGTGAAAGATGATACGTTTCGTTTGATGCCGGCACTCAACCCCTCAGCACTTCCTGCCGATGATGATGGTTTTGTTCGTACTGTAAATGAAGATGAATCATTTTTTAAAGATAATAAGGGATTTAACACTGGATGGAGAAGTATTAATTTTATGCCTTATGGCATCTTTACTCCTCATACCGGAAGTGTAAGCGGTGTTTATATTAGACTTAATGAAAAATTTATGAAAAATAGTAATGATGCGTACGATTTAGAGATATATAAACAAAATCTTGAACTTTTAGAACAAGCTATTCAAGATCGTATAGAAAACAATGCTACACACTATGTCGGTGCCGCGTCAGATATTGATCTATTACGTGGTCTATTTCCGCTTAAAACAGAATTTGCACATCCTCTTCATTACGTTGATGTTGAAGCAGATTTGACGTATACGAAAGGTAATAAATTTCCTGGAACTCGTGCTAATAGAGTAAAAGAGATTCGTTATATGTACAAATGGAAAATGTACTATCCTGGTGAAGCAAAACTTAAAGAAGAAGATGGTCCACTTTATTACAATAAGAATGAAAATTGGATTGATAGCGGTGCAGGATGGTATCTTTCTGCATTCATAGAAGACAAAAACGGGCAGCTGCGTGGACAAGATCCTGAAGAGCTTCTTCAATGTATGGGGTGCCACTCCCAACGTTACGGCATGGAGCCTGAACAATTCACTTCAGGAACTGGAAATACTATTGATACCGTATGGTCATTCTCAAGGAAATTTGCAGGCAACCTTGGTTGGCAAGAGATGGATTATTTAGCCTATAAGTTTGATGCGGGCAAAAAAGTGCATGAAACTTCCGGGACAGCTCATAGAGGTGATCCTATCAATCGTGATGCAAAAATTGGAGAGTATCGAAAATTTCTTAATCATGTTGTCGGAGCATCGCTTTACGGAGACATGCCCCAATCAATGGAGCACTATCTTGCTCAAAGTATTACCAAAACCAAAGGTTACAGTGATGACTTTCCCTCGCTTACATTTAACACAACCGATAGTCTAAAAGAGATACAGCAAAAACGCTTAATGTTAATGCGTGAATTTACAATGAAAAAAGATTACTTAACAAATGAAGGCTACATTCAAGCGCCACTACTTTTTCCAACTACGACTGAATCTTTGCAAGTAGCTCAAGGATATAGAAAAATTGTCGCTACACAGCGATATAAAAAAGGCAAAGACTATTTTGGTCAAACACCGTTTACATATCGATACTATCGCGATGAGAACAGCAGTTATACTCATATTAACGGACAACCGTATAAATTTGGAGATATAGTAACTGAACGTCCGTTTCACACCGAAGAGACTATTTTACTTGGTGTCGGTAAGGTTTTAACACTCATAGACGAAAAAGGGAATAATTATGATAGTGAATATATGCCTATTCTAGCATATCCACAACTGTATGAGAGAAAAATGGATTAATGCTTAATTATCTTCTCTTACCCAAGAGGAGATACTTTATAGAGATAAAAAACGATTGTTACAACTATCAATAGAAAAATAACAATCTTATCTTTCAGACTAAAAACTGTTAAGTTCTCTCTTTTATCAAGGTAGTAAGCGGTTAAAATTTGCCCTATTCGCTTTATATTCGTTACAAACTCAACCGCTAACATTGACGCTCCTAAAATTACAAAAGTAAATATAAAAGGCCAAAGTAGTGGGATGTACCAAATTTTTCTCGTCTGTTCTAAAGATAGAGAGAAGTTCTCTTTTACTCTAAGAGCAAAAAGGAAAAAAAGAAATCCTATCCAAAGATGAATAAAGGAAAAGAGTAAAAAACCGTTATAAGACTGTATCATCTTAATAGCAAAATACATACTATGCAGCATAAATATCAAAAGTAACAAAAGTATCGGTATACCGTTTATCTCTTGAGAACTTATTTTGTCTCTGTAATAAAAAAAAGTTAATACCATTAAGGTAATCGAAAAAACAAATGCTTCGTAAAAACCCTCATAGTTGATACGCAAAGAGCCTTCAAAAGAAAATATACCGTCGTAAAAAAATGCAACTATCGGCATCAAATAGACGGTAGAAAATACAAAAAGATTAACTAACGTATAATGAGCATGATTACGATAGTAAATTTCTCTATAAAGGTAAGCAACGGCACTCTCTAAAAAAAGGAGAATATAAAACTTTTTATCATCTAAAAAATTAAAATTTAGCTCAGTAAAAGTGCCTATCAGAAACAAGATTAGTGCTGACGTGATATATACGATTGATGTTGTAAAGTTTCTTTGCGTAGAGGTATTAATTTTCTTGTAGCCGTAATTTTCAAAAAAAGATGCTACAAAAATGAGTACAAATCCCATCTTCTAACTGCTATTTATCGTAAAATCTTCGATTTTTTCAAATGTTCCATCCGTTCTTTCAAGAATTGCACTGCATGATTCTACCCAATCACCACAGTTTATGTACTCGATATCTTGAATCTTTTTTATATCCGCTTTATGTATGTGCCCACAAATTACTCCGTTAAAATCTCGCCTTTTTGCCTCTTCGACTATGACGTTCTCATAATCATTGATAAAAGATATTGCCTTTTTCACATTATCTTTTACAAATTTTGAAAGCGACCAGTATCTTTTATATCCAATCACTCGACGAAAAATATTAACACCTCTATTGAGTCTCAATAACCATTGATATCCCACATCACCCAAAACTGCCAACCATTTTTTAGTAAGTGTAACTGAATCAAAAAAGTCTCCATGCGTAATGAGATACTTTTTATTATTTGCGGCCCTATATTCATACTCGTTACAAATCTGTATATTATCACCAAGTGATACGGGAAGAAAAGGTCTTACAAACTCATCATGATTGCCAAGAATATAAAAAACTTTCGTACCCTTTCTTGCTTTACGGAGTATCTTTTGAATAACATCGGAGTGTCCCTGTTTCCAAAGCCAGCCTCTCTTAAGCGACCAGCCATCAATAATATCACCCACTAAAAAAAGGTTTTCACACTCATAAATTCTTATAAATTCCAACAATTCATCGGTTTTAGAATCTTTTGTACCTAAATGCACGTCAGAGATAAAAATAGATCTGTAATATTTTGAGTTATCTTCATTCATCGGTACAAATATATCTAAGCTATGACATATTTTGGTTACATAAACTGTGTAATAAAAACGTAACTTTTTAGCAATAAAAAAGTAATAAATAAAAAATAGGATTACAAGCAAAAAGGTTGTTTGGATGAAGATAGCAGTTGTTGGAATTGGATATGTCGGTCTCTCTAATGCGGTTTTGTTAGCACAACACCATGAAGTCGTTGCACTCGATATTGTTAAACAAAGAGTGCAAATGATAAATGATCGAGTATCTCCGATCGAAGACAGAGATGTTGAAGATTTTTTTGCACACAAAAAACTTAATTTAAGAGCGACGTTAGATAAAAAAGATGCCTACAAAGATGCGGAATTCATCCTAATCGCGACGCCTACAGATTATGATCCTGAAACAAACTACTTTAATACGCAAAGTATAGAGCGCGTAATAGGCGATATATTAAAGATCAACAAAAAAGCAACCATGATCATCAAATCTACCGTACCTGTAGGTTATACAAAAAATATAAGAGAGCATTTCAAGAGTGATCAAATAATCTTTTCACCCGAATTTTTACGAGAAGGCAAAGCACTGCACGACAACCTCTATCCAAGTAGAATTGTTATCGGCGGGAAAAATAAAAGTGCTAGAAAGTTTGCACAAGCCCTAGAACAGGCTGCTATAAAAAAAGATATACCCATCCTCTATACAAAATCATCCGAAGCTGAAGCTATCAAGCTTTTTGCAAATACCTATCTTGCTATGAGAGTAGCATATTTTAATGAGATGGATTCATATTCACAGGTAAACGGTCTAGATACTAAACAAATTATCGAAGGTGTCGGACTTGATGACAGAATTGGTCTACATTACAATAATCCATCCTTTGGATACGGCGGATATTGTCTTCCTAAAGATACGAAACAGCTCTTAGCAAACTATAAAAATGTACCGAGCAATCTAATAGAAGCAATTGTAAAAGCAAATACAACAAGAAAAGATTTTATAGCTGATTCCATAATCCAAAAGAGACCTAAAGTCGTAGGTATCTATAGACTTGTAATGAAATCAAATAGTGATAACTTTAGAAGTTCAGCCATTCAAGGAGTTATGAAGAGGATAAAAGCCAAAGGTATCAAAGTTGTCGTATACGAGCCGGTGATTGAAAAAAGCCGATTTTTTAGATCAAAAGTGATTAAAGATATCGAAGAGTTTAAATCAATTTCAGATATTATCGTAGCAAATAGACTTTCCGATGAGATTAAAGATGTAGAAGAGAAGGTCTACACCAGAGATATATTTAGTGCTGATGAGTAGATTTTTCATCATCTTTTTTTGAAAAACCTGCACCTTTTTTTGTCTTTGCCACTAATTCAAGATCATTGATCATCTCTTTATAATCAATACCCTCTTGGTGTAATTTTACAAAACAGGTAGCAATGACCGCTACTGTATTTGGGACTTCCCCCTTTTTTTTATATGACTGCAGATTTTTTTCACTTACTTTGATAAGTTTACTAAATTTTGGCAGTGATATCTCTGCATCTAATAAGAGTTTTTTAAAGTCGATAAATGTCATCAACTCTCCTTAACAACTATAACTATAAATGACATTTTATCAAAATATCTATATTTTATTACTAAAAGTATGTTTTTAACTTGACACATTATATATAAAAAGATACAATTTCCTATATTTTATTACTAAAGGTAAGTTTTATGGCAAAAAAGTTAAAGAAAAAAGCAGTTGCAAAAATTGCTAAAAAAGCGGCTAACAAAGTAGCTAAGAAGAAAAATGTTAAGGCAGTAGCGAAAGCTGTTATGAAAAAGGTACTAAAAAAAGCGCCTACAAAAAAGAAAGCAGCTAATAAAGTAGCAAAAGCAGCGGCTAAAAAAGCAGCTTAATTCCCCTTAAAGAGCCCTTCGAGATTTATGAAGGGTTTTCTTTCAACACCTTCAGACGATATCCCAACCCTTTTATATTTTCGATCTCAATGCAATCTGAAAAGTGTCGTTTAATGTTCTTAATATAGGTACGAAACGTTGCTATCGAAATAGTGCTATCTTCATAAAGTGCATAGATAATATCATCAGGAGAGAGCAACGTGGCTTCTCTATCACAAAGATACTCTAAAAGTCTAAACTCTTTTTGCGCGACAGTGGTTTCTTTACCTCTACAATTGACCATATAAATTTTTGGATCAATTGAAAAAAATTCTGAAAAGTGTTTTTTTGAATTATTTGGCATTTTTGCACCTATTCGAATTAATAGTTCACTTAAATCAAAAGGTTTTTTAATATAATCATCGGCTCCTACGTTAAAGCCATATTTGAGATCATCGATCTGATTTTTTGATGTCAAAAAGATTGCAGCTGTTCTATCTCCACTTTCTCTGAGCTGTTTTAAGAGTTCAAAACCGTTAATTCCAGGAACATTGACATCAAAGAGATAGAGACTGTATCTCTTATCAAAACTTTTTTGCAAAGCATCCTCACCCTCTTGAACCCAATCAACATGATACTTTGCATCTTCTAACTCTTCAACAACACTTTGAGCTAAAAGTTTATCATCTTCTAAAAAAAGAATATCACTCATAGATATCTCCAAAAAGTTTATTACATTTTTACTACACGAATTTATGTTAGCATTTTTTATATCTTTTGTAAAACTAGACTGTTTTCTATGCTTTTCTAAGATCGAGTTTGCAAACATTACACTTTTTTAGCATATGAAAGCTATTCTAGTTTTATAAAAGACTTCTTACAAAACTCTAGTAAATATCTACTAGAGTTTTGTAAGAAGTCTACAAGATATAAAAAGGATATGTCATAGCTCTGAAATCATATGAAAAAAGTAGCTTTTATCGCTTCTTTACTATATTTTTGGCAATTTTTCTACTGCTTTTTTTCTCTTTAAGTGTACTTTACTATACAAAAGAGCGCTCAAGATTGTTTCAAGAGTTAAAAGTTAAAAATAGAGTTGCCTATACGGAATGTGTTCGTTTGAGCAAAATTATTCCAACGAATAAAGAGTGTAAAATGGATATTATTGAGGAAATTAACGGTCTGGATGAAACCTTTAAAGAGATTATTCTTGTATTCATTATTTCACTTTTATTCATAATACCTGCAGCATATATCCTAGGCATGCTTTCGCTTCGCCCAATGCGTGATTCTATTGAAACGATTGATAACTTTATAGACGGGATCATACATGACATTAATACCCCACTGAGTAATATCAAACTTAATACGCAATCCTTAAGTGCACGTCTTGATGGCAAATATGAACAAAAAGCATTTCGAATTTTACAAAGCATTGAAAATATCGAAGAGTTACAAGAGCAGCTACTTTTTTCTTTAAAAAGTGAGCAATACACTTTGAAAAAAACTCTTTTTGAAGTATCAAACCTTTTGAAGCAAAGAGTTCCCTACTACAATGATATCAGAAATTCTGTCCAAATTGAACTCAGTCTCGATAAATTTTCAATCAGCGCCGATAAAAAACTTTTTATCCGCCTTATCGACAACTTAGTGCTTAATGCAATCAAATTCTCACCTCAAGGATCAAAAGTAAAAATTTATAATAATAATGATATATTAATAATCGAAGATTTTGGTAAAGGCATCAAAAATCCTCAAGATATTTTTAATAAGTATTATAAAGAGGATAAAAAGACAAAAGGGTTAGGATTGGGACTATTTATCGTTCAATCTATTGTAGAGCTACATGGCATAGCTATAAATGTTGAATCCAATGTAGGTCGAGGTAGTAAATTCTCTATCGATCTTATAAATATTAAAGCTGCTTAGATGAAATACCTTTTTTTAATCACCGTTTTTTTCTTCTATATCGCAGATGCATCCACGATTAGTTTTGAAGAGCTACGCAAAAGTGAGCGAGCAGAGGCGCTAAAAAATTTTAAAAAGCTCTACAAAGTTCGTCAAAATATTCACTACAACGTGCCATACTCACTTAAAAATGCACGTTCAAAAAATCTACGAAAAAATAGTCTCCACTTTTTTCAAGCTAAAAGTTATAAAAATGAACAGGCTCAGATTATGGAGTTAAGCAACTCTTTTCTTAGCGGTGAGGTAACATGTGATACGGGATGTAAAAACGATGAAAAACTTCCTGAAATTACAGAGGGAATAATCGGTGTATCTACAACTGTAGCGCCGCCAACAATTCCCGGGATAATTGAGGCTGATAATGCAGCAACATCTTCTGCATCAATCCAAACACAATCTGCACCTGTTAGAAAAACTGTAAGCAGTCCATGGGTAAGACGATGAGACATATCTACCTCTATTTTTTTATCTTCGTGTCTCAACTCTCCTATGCGCTTGAGAGAGTCAATTTAGATTATGAATTATCTGCAATTTTGCATAATGAAAGTGAAAAAATGCGTGGTCATGCAAGAGCACCAAAAGATACAAATAGCTTTAGTTCACTCTATCTAAATCTGCTAACACACTACAATATTTACGAAGATACACATTTTTCACTTGGAGCCAAAACAAATCAACTCTTTTACACAGAAGGTTATAACAATATAGTCTACAAAAATGGGAAACCATATTTTGAGGATATTGATACGAGTATTTTGAGCGAAGCATCTTTAAACTACGATAACGGCCTCTTTGCTCTAAGTCTAGGTCGTCAAAATGTTCAGTATGACTGGCTTCTTGGCAGCATTGACGGAATACTCGCTATGATAGGAAGTGATGATACTCATAGTCTACGCCTCTTTTGGTTTGATAACTACCGCCATCTTCAATACAACTACTATACAATGATAAAAGATATAAATGATAACAGAGGGATGTACGGTCTTATCGCCAAATCGAACTTCGATAATCTTGAAATCTCATACTTTGACTACTATTTGGAAGATTTGCGAAATATTGCCGGCGCTCATATAAACTATATATACGACAACATAGGGTTTAACGTCAGTTACTCATTGGCAAATGCACTCTCATTAGCCCTCTACGATTATGATGAGAGTTTTTTTAATGCCTCTATCGAATATCTCTATGAAAACCATTTTTTTGAAGTCGGCTATTCAAAAACAGGGAAAAACGGTCTTTTAGCGATACTACAACTTGGAAACTTTATGTTCGGTCAATTTTACCTTGGCAACCAAGAAGATCGTGAAAATGCCCAAAACAGCTTTGTAAAATATATCTATGCAGATGGAAAATGGCGTTTTGAACTTATCGGTGGAGTGACTCGGTATGACAACAATTTTGTAAGAGTTGAGAATGATCTGAAATCAAAAGAGTTAGACATTTATCTGCAGTACAACTACTCAAAAAATCTCTCGTTTGATATAGGTGCAATGCGTATGAATGTGAGTAAAAACGATCCTTTGCAGGTAAGTCAAACACTACTAATGTTAAACATGGCGGTAAATTATGAGAGTTATTAAATTTGTTGTACTGCTCAGTGCCCTACTCTTAGCCGCTACTCTACTTTTAGAGGAAGTGCTGCAGATGTATCAAAAAAACATGCTTCGAGATAATCCAAAAGCACTTACACTGCTTGAAGATGAGGCGAATAAGGGTAACATCAACGCCGCATTTTTACTAGCAACTGCCTATAAAAATGGAAAACTTGGCGATGTTGACATCAAAAAATCTATACATTGGTATAAAGTTGCAGCGCATCATCAAGATCCCGATGCAATGCTTATGATTGGTTGGATGTACTATAAAGAGCCGACCAACTTAGAGGCCAATCTAAAAAAGGCAAGGTATTGGTTCAAAAAAGCCGCTTCACACGGGGTTGAAGAGGCAATTGAGATGTTGGAGTTGCTACACAGATAACTCACTACATTCTCACTACACGTTAAATGAGTATACTTTTTAAAAAAGGGAAGAAAAGGATATGAGATGCACGCTTTACTAGTATTTATTTTGGCTGTAACGTTTATGTTTGCCAGTGCAACGCTGGAGATTAAAAAGGGATGGCAGCTTATCGGTGTACCTACAACACTTGAGATTGAAAAGTCGTTTAACAATAAAAGTGTCGGTATCGTTTGGGCACATAATGCACTAACGGATAGCTGGAGCGGTTATTCACCTAATGCAGCAAAAAGTGCCGTTATCGGTAAAAAGTTAACTACACTACAACCTTATCAAGGCATGTGGATCTACTCCAATGAAGATTGGAAACTTCAATACGATCAGATAGATTCAACACAAAATGCAAAAAATGATAAGCTCTACCTGTTTGAGGGGTGGAATCTTATAGCCATACCGCAGCAGGTTGTTGTTTCAGATAAGTTTTTCGGTAACCGTCTTGCCTGGAAATATAGTGATGAAAAGGGATGGAGCGATAATGATGAACAATCAGATTTTCCACCGATTGAGGTTATCAAACAGAGTGAGGGTCTTTGGGTAAAAAGTAACAGACCCGAAACGATAGATATCGATAAACAGAGTTCTGAGCTCAATACTTTTGCAACAAAAGAGAAAATGCTCAAATATATCCGTACGATGATAGAGATGCAAAATTATCGTGATGCGATTGCCTTACCCGTTACCGACGGAATTATCTCTGATACTACTGCTCCTCCTGCGGCTCCATCCTCAACAAGTAGTGCCGCGTCTGCTAGTTCAGCAGCTGCAACAAGCGAGACGGTAAAAGCAGATGATGCAACAACGACCAATCTACAAGAAACAGGGGTTGATGAGGGTGATATTCTCAAACACGACGGTGTACATATTTTCAATGTTGATAACCAAAACGGTAAAATCAATATTACCTCATTTGAAAATATTGCAAACAAAAATTATAAACCGATAAATACTTTAGACATTAGTGACAAGTATGTTGTATCACTATATCTACAAAATTCTCGTTTAACGGTGATATCAAGCACCAATTATAGATCTATACAACCGATTGCATTAGCAGCAGATACATCGTTCTTAGCATCTAATGCTTTTATCATAGAGATTTTCGACATTAGTGATATCAATAATATAAAATCTATCGCCACACACGCGATTGAGGGTTCTTATCAAGATAGTAGAGTGATCAACGGCAATCTCTATCTGATATCTCAGTTTTCTCCAAATATACGCTACGGATATGAAAAAGTCTATGTTGATACACCTTGTACACAATTAGATAGAAACGAAATTTATGTCAACTGTAGTGGATCTTCGGCAGTTATTGAACCACTACCTGTTCAAATGTCCGCCTCGTCAACTGCTTTTTCCTCATCTGCAGCTTCATCATCAAGTGTCACTAGAGTATCAACTATTACAAGTCAATTAACGGCGGTAGCTTCGTCAACAGCATCAGCACCACCAGCTATTTCTAGCTGTGAATATGGAAAAGATTACAACACATGGAGAGCAAACAATTGTTACCAGTACAACTATGATGAAAAAGGTGCTTGGAAATATGATTACGATAAAAAGTATGTAATTAGTGAAAACTTAATACCGAGTATCGTTTCAAACTCAAAAACTGCCGTTGATCTGGTAAGTGCATCTAGCTTTTATGCACCGAATAAACTCAACCAAAGAGCAAGTATAACAACCGTAAGCCGTTTTACGATTGCTGATGGAGCCTATCACTCAAGTAGTTCATTCTTAGGAAACTCTCATACCTATTACGCTTCACTCAAAGCACTCTATTTAGTCTCTGATGAGTACCCACTCTATTATGACTACAGACACTATAAAGATCAACAGATGATCTACAAATTTTCGCTCAATGACAACCTTGCTTATGAGGGAAGAGGTTTTGTAGAGGGTCGCATGCTTAATCAATTTAGTATGAGCGAAAAAGATGATTATCTTCGAGTTGCCACAACATCAGGCTGGAGCTGGTGGAACGGCGGACAAACAGATAATAGCGTTTATACTCTCAAACTTGTCGATAAAGCACTTACCATAGAGGGTAGCTTAAAAGGATTAGGCAAAGAGGGTGAAACAATTAAAGCGGTACGCTTTCAAGGTGATCGCGGTTTTGTCGTGACATTTAGACAAACCGATCCGCTCTATACGATTGATCTGTCTAATCCAAAAGAGCCAAAAACGGTCGGTGAACTCTCAATCCCTGGATTCTCAAGTTATCTTCATGTAGTGGATGATAACAGAGTACTAAGTGTCGGACGCAACGCTGATAGTGACGGGCGTACACAAGAGTTACAGTTTCAACTCTTTGATGTTAGTGACTTTGCTAATCCAACCTTAGCCGATAAGATACAGATAGGAAGTAGACGTACTCATTCTGAGGCTGAGTATAATCACAAAGCATTTACCTATAGAGGCAGTGATTTTATGTTTGGAGTCCCTTATAGAGACTATTCAGACGTGAATAAAACTTATAGTGAGAATTTTGGAATCTATCAAATCAACGGTCTTAAAATAGATTCACTTACTACTTTAACATCTGAAAACAGTAGCTGGTCAGATCAGCCTAGAGGTCTGATATTTGACCTAAACAGTACAACATATGGTACACTGTTTAAAGGATCAAACATTCTAAGCCAAAGCATTAAATAGAACACATTTGGGTAGAATAATCGACATGATTGTTTTACCCACCGCAAGAGCCGTATCAGCACGATTTTTAAAAGCAAAAGAGAGTAACTCTTTGCTTGAACCGCACATAACCATCGGAGAACTCTTCACAAGATTGATTGATATGGGTGGTAGACGTATGGCGCAACCAAATGAACGCGTTGTGCTTATGCAAAGAGCATCTGACTTTACAGGATTTGAAAAACTACAAATTGAGAGAAACTTTTTTACCTTTATAAAAAACAGCGAATATATATTTCGATTTTTTGAAGAGTTAAGCGGTGAAGAGCGCACAATTGAGCATCTTTTTGAAGCCGACACCTATGCAGAGTATGACGAGCACCTTACTATCTTGGAGCAACTACGGCAAAACTATCTTCAAGAGTGTAACAGATACAATCTTACCGATAGAATGTTTTTAAGTGAACACTATAACTTGAATGAAGAGTATGTAAAGAGTCTTGATTATGTTGAAATAACTCTTGAAGGCTATTTGACACGTTTTGAACTGCGAATCCTAAAAGAATTAGCATCGCAAAAAAGGGTTATCATACGGTTTTTTGCAAGAGAAAACAACAAAAAAATGCAAGATGTTTTTGAAACGCTTGGCATGAACCTAAAAAACGATCACGATTATCTTTTAAATCTTAGTGAAAACAAAATAGAGAGCACGACTAAAAGAGAAAAAAAAGCAAATATTTCGCTCTACAAATTTAGTGAGAGAATTGCCCAAGTCGGTTTTGTAAAGAAAAAAATTTATGATTTTGTGCAAAATGGGATTGAACCGCAAAATATAGTCGTTATTGTTCCTGATGAGAATTTTGCAGAGCTTTTAGGCGACTATGATAGTGCTAAAAATTTAAATCTTGCTATGGGCTACTCTCTTAATAACAGCGAATATATACGCATGCTTGAAGCTATACGACTGTTTTTAAGCGAACAAAATCTCGCAAATAGCTCTCGTGTACAAATATATAATGCTCAACTTGAAAGGTTACGACCAATCTGGAACAGATCGGTAAGCATTGAAGAGTTTGTTGAAATTTGCAAAGAGCTCATGGAGTTTGAAAGCAAAAAAAGTGTGCAAGAGATACTTTTGCAGAGTCTTCACAATTTTCAAAAATTAGACTCCGTAATAGAGCAGAGTCTTTTTAAAGAGCTCCTGCAAATGTGGCTTAAAGAACTTTCTATGAGTTCATTAGATGATGTCGGTGGAGGTCAAATCACCGTTATGGGTGTTTTAGAGAGTAGATCTGTCGCATTTGAGGGTGTAATAGTTGTTGATTTTAACGATTCTTATGTACCAAAAAGAAGTACCAAAGAGATGTTTTTGAATAGTTCCGTTCGCCGTTTTAGCGGTCTGCCTGATCAAAGTGACAGAAATGAACTACAAAAATATTATTTTGGACGCCTTTTTGAAGAGTCCAAAGAGGTAGCAATCTCCTACGTTTCAGATGAACAATCCTCTATTTCAAAATTTACCTATGAGATGCAAATCAATAACGTCGTTCACGTCAATCAAGAAGATTATCTTAACCTCATCTTTAAACCTCATGAAAGAGCGCAAAAAAAAGAGCATGACATAATCCAGAGCTTTGATTTTAAAATCCATGCACTCTCAGCTACTTCACTAAAAAGCTATCTAACTTGTAAAAGAAAGTTTTACTACAGATATATAGAAAAAATCAGACCTCACCAGATAGAAAAGGCTCTGCCTGATGAGAGTGAAGTGGGAATTTGGCTCCATGAAGCACTGAAAAATCTCTATCAAAAAAAAGAGCTCTTCACCTCACTGCAAGAGCTTAAAAGTGAATTTTCAAAAGAGCTCAACACTCTCATTGGTCCTACACAGATGCATACATATCTTAAAGACACATGGTTGCAGCGACTCAACCCATTTTTTGAGCTTGAAATGCAAAGATTTTCTAATAATTCCAAGGTAATAGAGTATGAACTTTCACTAAAAAAAAGGATACACGGTATTGAGCTTAACGGTATTATAGATCGGATAGATCAAACAGACAACGGGTATGAAGTTTTAGATTATAAAAGCGGCAACTTTACCCTCCATACACCTAGAACGATAGAAAATGCAACCGACTTTCAACTACAGTTTTATAAACTACTTGCTTCACAGAAGTATGAAATAACGAATGTGGGATACTACTCTTTAAAAGATGGAACCATTACTCCTGAAGCTATGATGGATGAAAAACTTGCAATGCTTGATAGCATTTTGAAAGAACTCTCACAAGAGCAAGAGATTAATTTTGAAAAGAGCGAGAGTGTAGTTCCTTGCAGGTTTTGTGATTATATCTATCTTTGCGGCAGAGGCTAAGCCCTTCCGTAAAGCTCCGTAAAAAGTTTCATCGCATAGCGGTCACTCAAACTAGCAATGTAATCGGCAACCATTCTATGTGTTTTTTCACCCTCAAATCTTTTTCTCCACTCTTTACTAAGCAGTTTTGGCTCTTCTAAAAATGCATGGAAAAGCCCCCTAACTGCCTCTTTACCCGCAAACATCTTGCGAATAATCTTCTCATGCTGATAAAGCTCTTGAAAAAGTATCTTTTTTAATTTTTTTATCTTAGTCTCTAGATTACTTTCAAAACCTATTGGAAGGGGATCTGTTGCTTTTAATTCATCATGTGTGATATGCTCTTTTGAGTAATCAAGCAGTGAGTAGACAAGCAAATTGATGAGATGACTGCTCAATCGGTAGCGAAAGAGTGCGTTTTCATTTTCATCAATGCCCTCATCTTTAACCTTTTGCAACACCTCTTGTATAAGTTCACTCTCTCTTAAATCATCTACCGTGATAAGACCAGATTGTAATCCATCATCTATATCATGGCTAATATAGGCAATCTCATCCGCTCGATCAACTATCATCGCTTCAAGACTAGGGTGATAATCAAACCTAAAAATATCATCTAATTTTTGGCTTAAAAATGGTTTTTTGTATGGATAGGAGTGTTTTAAAATTCCCTCTAGCGTTGCAAAAGTCAGATTTAACCCATCAAACTCCTTATAACGCTTCTCAAGCGAACTCACAACCCTAAAAGATTGAAAATTATGTTCAAATCCACTTGCAAAACCATTCTCTTTTAATACGGCATCAAGTGCATCCCCGCCGACATGACCAAAAGGTGTGTGTCCTAAATCGTGTGAAAGGGCTATTGCTTCGGCAAGATTTTCATCAAGCCCAAGTTGCGCCGAAATGGAGCGTGCAACTTGACTTACTTCGATGGAGTGTGTCAGTCTTGTTCTAAAAAAATCTCCCTCTTGATTTAAAAAAACTTGCGTTTTATACTCTAAGTTTCTAAAACTTTGCGAGTGTATGACTCTATCTCTATCGCGTGCGAACGGTGAGCGAAAATCGGGTTCTAATTTAAAAAATCTTTCATGTGCAGCTAACATCGAATTCCTCACTCTTCCAAAAGGATAAATTGGGTAAAATCATACAATTTTTTTGAAGGAACACCTAATGGATGTGCAGCTTTTAACGCCTCTTATTGTGATTATATTACTTTTTGTTCTAGCAACTTTTTTACAACGCTTTTCAGTACCACCGATAATAACACAAATTATAGCTCTTATCGGACTGCTAGCAACACCTTTAAACATAACAACTTTTGAACTCCCTATCTGGACGTTAGAAGCCCTTCTTTTTATCCTTCTTTTTTATGTCAGCGTACAGACACCACCTTCAGAGTTTGGTAAAGAGGCACTCAGAGCCATCCCTGCTTCAATAGCAACATCCATTGTCGGTATCGCCGTCGGATTTTCAGTGAGTCATTTCTATCTAGCCCTTCCTTTGCATCAATCAGCCGTTATTGCTTTCATTATGGGAGCTTTTGCATCAGCATCACTTCTTACTACGATGGAGCGCTGTTCGCTTATAAAAACAGAGGTTGCAAAAGCGGGTGTAGGTATTGCAATCGTCAATAATTTAATTGCCCTCCTAGCTCTCTCTGCAGTTCACAATTCACATGAGATTGTCGATGTAGCACTAAAATCTGGATATGCCTTAGGTTGGCTCATACTTGCCATTGCAACGGCTCGCTATATCTATCCAAGGATAGTAAAAGCGCTTAATATCACTTCAACAGAAGCAACGCTCTCGGCACTTCTTCTGCAAGCACTCTTTTTATCATTTGTTGCACATCTTTTAGGTCTCTCATTTATGTTAGGGGCATTCGTATCGGCACTGTTTGTTAAAGAGACCTATTTGCATGGTGAAATACACGTACAAATTCGCAAGTCATTTTTTGCGCTTAGTTATTTAATAGCCCTGCCGTTGTTGCTGCTCTCTTCAACACAATTTTTAAAACTTGATCTCTCGGTAGCACTGAGTGCAATTATATTGGTTGTAACAGTTGGAATTGCACAGTTTATAGTTACCTATGCCTCTCTTTGGTTTAAACACTATGGAAGAGCACAAAGTACGGCGCTTGCCTCTTTTTCATTCCTTCGCTCAGAAGTTGCATTTGCACTTGCACTTTTTGCCGTGCATATGTCACTTATTTCAGCTGAAACATTCTCTCTTATACTCTTAGCACTTCTCATTGCAACCCTGCTATCATTTTTAAGTCTCTTCATAGGTTTTTCAAAATTAAAAACCGAAGAGCCCTATCGTTCAATTATTGCAAATAAAGGTTCAAAATGACTAAATATATTTTCGTAACCGGTGGAGTTCTTAGTTCTCTTGGCAAAGGAATTAGTGCTGCAAGTATTGCTACGCTTTTAAAACATTCAGGACAAAAGGTCGGAATGTTAAAGATTGACCCTTACCTTAATGTTGATCCGGGAACTATGAGCCCGCTGGAGCATGGTGAAGTTTTTGTAACTGCTGATGGTGCCGAGACTGATTTAGATGTGGGAAACTACGAGCGTTTCTTAGATACCGCTTTTTATAAAAAGAACAACTTTACGACAGGACAAGTGTACAGCAGCGTTATTGAGCGCGAGCGTCAGGGTGGTTATCTTGGAAAAACCATTCAGATTGTTCCACATATCGTTAATGAGATCATCGACAGGATTAAGGCTGCTGGTGAAGAGCATGATATTCTTTTAGTTGAACTTGGCGGAACCGTTGGAGATATCGAAGGATTACCATTTTTAGAGGCGATTAGACAGATGAAGCATGATCTAGAAGAGGATCAGACCCTTTTCATCCATGTCACGCTCATTCCGTTTATCAGTGCATCAGGAGAGCTAAAAACAAAACCGACACAGCATAGTGTACAAGAGCTAAGACGTATCGGTATCTCTCCAAAAATGATCATTGCAAGAAGCGAAAAACCTCTACCAAAATCACTTAGAAAGAAGCTTGCTCTTAGCTGTGATGTTAGAGCTGAGAGCGTTATAGATGCACTTGATGCAGCAACAATCTATGAAGTACCGCTAAACTTTCTCAAACAAAATATTTTAACTCCAATTGCAAAAGAGCTCAATTTAGGTGAATTAAAACCTAAAATGGAGCTGTGGGATTCACTTGTGAAAAAGATAATCTTGCCAAAGGATGAGCTCACAATTGCATTTGTAGGGAAATATCTTGATCTCAAAGAGTCCTATAAATCACTCACAGAGGCTCTTATTCACTCAGGGGCACATCTAGATACAAGAGTAAATATCGAGTGGGTCGATAGTGAAGAGATTGAAGACGGTGACGTTGCAACGCTACTTGCCGATGTGGATGGCGTATTGGTTGCAGGAGGTTTCGGTGAACGAGGCGTTGAAGGAAAAATCTCTGCAATTGCTCATGCAAGAACAAATAATATCCCTTATCTTGGGATCTGTCTAGGAATGCAACTAGCTGTTATAGAGTTTGCTAGAAATGTTTTAGGCTTAAAAAATGCAACTTCAGTTGAATTTAACCCTCAAACAGAGGAGCCGCTTATCTACTTAATAGACACCTTTATGGATCAAAGCGGCAATGAACAAATTCGTACACACACGACACCTATGGGTGGAACTATGCGCCTGGGTGAATATCCGTGTGAAACGAAAAAAGATAGCCTACTTAGACGTGCTTACGGTGGTCAAAAGATTATTCATGAGCGCCATCGTCACAGATATGAGGTAAATGTTGCGTACAAAGAGGCGTTGCAAAATAACGGTATGGTAATTTCTGGAGAATCTAACGGTCTGATTGAGGCTGTGGAAGTCAGCGGTCACCCATGGTTCCTAGGAGTACAGTTTCATCCTGAATTTACATCACATCTACAAACTCCCAACCCGTCTATTTTTGCCTTTGTGGAAGCTGTTCATAATCTGAGAAATGGCTAAAATTACCCCATTAGAGCTTGAAAAAAAGTTACAAGAGCGTTTTTCGGAAGGTTTTCACAAACTCAGTGACCTAGCCGATCCGCTTTCGCTCATTGATATAGAAAAAGGTGCAAAACGCCTTCAAAAAGCTATAGAAAACAGAGAAAAAATAGCAATTGTCGGCGACTACGACGTTGACGGCGTTGTCTCCACAGCTATCATGCTTGATTTCTTTTCTCAAATCTCCGTGCCCGTCAAACACATTATTCCAAATCGCTTCATGGATGGTTACGGAGTATCGGCTCAAATAATTGAACGTTTAGATGCAGATGTCGTCATTACCGTTGATAATGGTATCAATGCCTTTGATGCGGCAACTGTTGCAAAAAAGAGAGGCATTGATCTTATCATTACAGATCACCATACCCCTTCGCACTCCCTGCCTGATGCATACTGTGTTATTAATCCTAAAAGAGAGGATTGCAACTTCAAACACCAAGAGATTTGCGGCGCGCAAGTTGCCTGGTTTTTTATCGCCGCAGTAAAGAAGGTAATGCAACTTGAGATAAAGATGCAGAGTTTTTTAGATCTTTTAGCCCTTGCCATCATTGCAGATGTTATGCCCCTGACGGAAATTAACCGCACGCTTGTACAGGCGGGATTAAAATCGATTGCCGCATCACAACGTCCGGCATTCAAAGCACTGCGTATCTTTTTAGAAAAAAAGAGTTTAAAAGCAGAAGATATAGCCTTTCAAATAGCTCCGCGTATTAACAGTGCGGGAAGAATGGAAGATGCCTCTATTGCTCTAGCTTTTTTAAATGCAAAAGATGAAAACAGTGCAATGGCACAACTTCTCAAACTTGACAGCCTGAACCAAATACGAAAAGAGACCGAACAAGAGATCACACAAGAGGCAATCTCTATAGCAAATAGTGATGATAGTGTTATCGTTGTTGCCAATGAAAATTGGCATGAGGGTGTCATTGGTATCGTCGCATCTAGACTAGTCCATTATTACGAAAAACCGGCATTTGTATTAAGTATTGAAGAGGGAAGAGCAAAAGGCAGCGGCAGAAGTATCGGCAATATTGACCTATATGAACTGCTTGATGAGAGTTCTGAGCATCTTCTAGGTTTTGGAGGTCATAAAATGGCTGCAGGTTTAGCACTGCAAGAGCAAAATATAGATAAATTTAGAGAACTTCTCAATCTGAGTGCTAAAAAATACTCAAAAGAGGACTTTATTCCTACCAGCGAAACGATGGGTGAACTTGATTTTCAGTACCTAACTCTTGATTTACTAAACATGTTAGAGAAGTTCGAACCCTACGGCGAAGCCAATCCAAAACCTCGTTTTCACCTCACAAAAGCTTCCATCATGGCAGTAAGAAGAATGGGGCAAAACAGTGAACATGTGAAATATAGCGTGCAAAGTGATGGAAGAGTGATGGATGTCCTTGCCTTTAGACACGAAACAACCCTAAAAAAGGGTGATGAACTCAGCTGTATCTATACTGTAAATAAAAACAGCTTTCGAGGCGAAACGAATGTTCAGTTACTTTTGGAAAAACTTATTTAAAAAGCACTTGTAAGACTCCAAGAGAGTTTCACAAGAGATCTTTTAGTAGTGAATTCTCTTTTTTTCAGTCTCTTGCGTGTAGTGTAAACGTAAGAAAAAACAACTCACTAAAACTATAGCAGCGATGTGCGGAATAACAATTTCTAGAGCTAACCCTTCCATAACAGATCCCTTTTCTCACTTAGTTAAAAGTAGTATCGGCAGTTCAGAATATTTGTGAAGTGTTGCCGTTTCTAACTAAGTGCAAGCAAAAGGAGTACCAGTAAAACTTTTTAAGCGATTTGCTTAACCATCTTCATAATAAACTCTGCACTAATCTGTGCCGAACTCTCTAAGAATTCATCAAAACTAAAACTTGCATCCATATCTGCCGCGTCACTTATAGCGCGAAGTACGAAGAAAGGAATATTTAAAGCGTCACACACGACGGCAACGGATGCCCCCTCCATCTCCAATGCATCTGCATTAAATGTGCTCTCAATCCAGTTTTTACGCTCAACATTTGCGATAAACTGATCACCTGTGGCGATAATACCCTCTTTTAATGCAAGTCCATTCTCAGATGCTACCTTTTTAGCAAGTGCATTGAGTGACTTATCCGCATCAACAAACTGTTTTCCCTCAGGTACATAACCGTGCGGATGACCAAATGCCGTGATATCTAAATCGTGTTGGCAAAGTTGCGATGCAATGATGAGATCTCCAACTTTTAAATCAGCGCTTACAGCACCTGCGACACCGCTAAAGAGTAGTTTTTGCGCACCGAACTTTTCAATAAGCGTTGAAGCGGTCAGTGCGGCATTTACCTTACCGATTTTACTGTATGCGATAACAACGTCATGACCCGCATATTTTCCTTTATAGTACTTATTTGCAGCAAAATCTATCGTCTCATGTTCGCCGATTATCTTTAAAAGCGGCGTAATCTCCTCAGGCATTGCCCCCATAATCGCTATTGTCATCTCTGTTTTCCTTTAATCATGTTTTATAATTAGTCGCTCAATCGCATGTAAAGAGTGATTAAGTGTTACTGTCTCAATCTGCTCATCAAAAAGTTTAAAGCTACTATCTTTTGCACCCTGAGGTGTGATAACCATTGAGCCGCCCCAAAAGCCCAAACCATCTTCAAAACCCACTCTATTTACAAAAATCACATGCGTATATGCTAGCATTGCCGTTGTTTTTAAGATTGCCTCCCACTGTGAAGCAATCTTTAAGCCCTCATCACTAAAATCTCTCGCAGGTGAATTTGATAATACATAGAGAACTTTTGGTTCCTCATTAGCAATTCGTGTTATCATATCCGCTCTCCACAGATCTTCACAGACAACCATACATGAATTTCCGTGTGCTGTTTGAAAAGATTGTAAAACTTCACCTTTACTAAAAAAGCGAGCCTCTTCGAACATTCCGTAATTTGGTAGATGTATCTTATCGTGCCTATGTAGAAGTTCTCCGCCGGAGATATAAAGAGCTGAGTTTAGTATTTTATTCTCACTTCTAAGAACAACACCCAATGCAATATCAACCTGCTTACTTAATGCAAAAAGTTCAGTTAACTCATCAAGTGTATAGGCATCTTCATAGACTTTATCTTGAAGCATATATCCGTTGAGTGAAAGCTCAGGAAAAACTATAACGTCACTTGTAGAGGCGTGCTGTTTAATAATATCAATGTGACGCTCTATGTTCGATCTGTTTAGCCGTATATCAATCTGAGCAAGCGTTATTTTCATGAAAGTGTTTCTACAACCTTTTCTAACGTTGCCATATCTGAAACATTAAGCGTATTTAGAGACTTTGCAATTCTTTTGTTTAGTCCTTTTAAAACTGCTCCGTTTCCAAATTCGATTGCCGTATCGACTCTTGTTGCAAGTTCTATCACGGAGTGTTTATATTTTACAGGCTCTACTAGTTGTCTTGTTAAGAGATCAAGAGCTTCGCTTTTGGTATTGTAACTCTCTGCCGTAACGTTTGAAATAACAGGCGCTTTGAACTCATCTATTAAGAACTGATCCATCTTTACTCTTAGCTCACTTTGCGCACCTTTAAGAAGATCACAGTGGCTTGCAACTGACATATTTAAAAGCAGCGCACGTTTTGCTCCTGCATCTTTTAAGTAGTGTTCAATCGCACTCAGATCACTTTTAATCCCGGCAATAACAATTTGACCGTCACTATTATAATTTGCAGGCCAGATTTTTTTATTCCAGTTGCGCGCATCGCTACAGATACTCTCAACTTTCTCGTCATCCAAACCGATAACAGCCATCATACCCGCATCGATATCACTGCAAGCCTCTTGCATCAGTTTTCCTCTGATGTGTACCAATTCAATTGCATCAAGATAATCTAACGCACCCACACCGCTTAACGCACTAAACTCGCCGAGTGAGTGTCCCATTGCAACACTTGGTGCAATATCTAATCTCTCTTCTAAAAGTTTTTGTGCCATCATACTTACAAGTAAAATTGCAGGTTGCGTATACATTGTCTGCTCTAAATCACTATTTTCACTAAAAAGAAGCTTCTCAAAATCTATATTAAGTCGCGTTGTCGCATCTTGCAACATCTTTTTTGCCAACTCGCTATTTGCAACAAAGTCAGCTCCCATACCAACACTTTGACTACCCTGACCAGGGTAAATAAATGCTATATTATTGCTCATACTCTTTAGCCTCCGCTATTTTTTTTCTCAATGTATTTCTATTTAATCCTAAACGTTCTGAAAGCTGAAGCTGGCTTTTAAACTTTTTTAATCCGGCATTAATCAGTGGAATTTCAAACATATGCAAGAAATCTCTATAGTCGTTATTTCCGCCCATATGACTATAGAGGTATTGTTCAGTCACCTGCATGATTTCGCCTTTACTCATACTAGAATAGAGGAAATTTAGATATACCCATCTTCTAAGTGAATAGACGTTTTTACTGATGTCGGCATCATCGGCTGAGAGTACCAGATCATTTTCAGGAGTTGAAAATATCTCTTCAGCCTCTTTTACGAAATGTTCTATTAAAAGTGATACATCCTCTTTTCGTCTACTAAAAGGCTCTAAAAAGATTTTTATGCTAAAAAATCTATCAAATAGCTCAGTACTCAATTGTGAGTTAGCGGTCGCAATTAATCTCGTACCGTGATCATTTAGTATCTTTTGTAATTTATCATAGTTGGATACCTTATCAAAATGGCGAACTATGATAGTATCTGAAGAGGTTGCCGCATCTTCAATATCACTTAATTTTGAACCCTCTAATATTGGGGCTTGAGTACTGATAAAACGCGCTAAAGTGCGTTTTCCACTACCCATAGAACCCTCTATTAAAACATTAACACTGAGGCTGCGCAGAAGCACAGCGGACTTCCTTGCTTCTAATGAGGTATCAGAAGCACATAAAAAGTCTAGTGACATCCACAGCTACTGCTGTTATCAGTACTACAGCAAGCGTCTGCTTGAACATTCTCAGCAAGTTGTCCTGTTGCAATCTCATCTGCACTAGCATCTCTAACCATTGTAATTGCTACTGTAAACATTAAATCTTTACCTGCCATCGGATGGTTGTAATCAATTTGAACATTTTGATCATTAAAGCTTTTTACAGTTACTTGAACAGTTGATCCATCTTCTCCTTGACCGTAAAGTGCCATACCTTCTTGAAGATCGATACCTGCAAACTGCTCACGTGGTACATCTTGAACAGCCTCATGGTTGTATTCACCATATGCATCTACTGCAGGTACTAATACATCAGATTTGTCACCCATACTCATACTTTTTATATGATTTTCAAGTCCTGTAATGATTTGATTTTTTCCTACTAAAAATGTTAAAGGTGCTTGACCGATATTGCTGTCAACTACTTCACTCGTTTTTGAATCGCGTACCTCATACTCGATAGATACGACTTTATTATTCTCAATAGTCATAGAGAATCCTTTAAAAAAATTTAGTAGCGATTTTATCACAAATTCCTTGCGATACTCTTAGCTTATTAAAATTATATTAATTATTTAATGCCAGTACAGATAATTTATAGAATATTTATCCCCAATTAGGCACAATTACCATTTTATAAGCCGAACAATACTTATCAAAGTTTTTGAACGGCTAAAAGGTTGAGTAATGTCCGTCAATTTTGATACGTTTAGTAAATACTCCGTTGCGGGACCACGCTATACAAGCTATCCTACCGCTATAGAATTTAGTGAAAACTTTACATACGACTTCTATATTAGCAAACTAAAAAATGCTCAGAGTTCGAGACCTCTATCACTCTATTTTCATCTACCCTTTTGTAGAAGTGCCTGTTATTTTTGCGGCTGTAACGTTGTTTTTACCTCAAAGCAAGATAAACTAGAACGCTATATCGAATATCTTAAAAAAGAGATAGAAATTTTATCAAGTCACGTAGATACCTCTAGAGAGGTGATACAGATGCATTTTGGAGGGGGAACGCCTACCTACTTTAGTGCTACACAACTTGAAGAGATTATAGGCGAGATCAAAAAAACATTTCCAAATTTTTCAGATGAATCTGAGATTAGTTGTGAAATCGATCCACGCTACTTAACTGAAGAGCAGATGCAGGTCTTGACAAAAAATGGCTTTAACCGTATAAGTTTTGGTGTCCAGGATCTTGATGAAAAGGTACAAAAAGCGGTTCATAGGATACAACCGCTCGAAATTAATAAAAATGCCGTCGAACTTGCACGAAAATATGGAATTAAAAGTGTCAATATTGACCTCATCTACGGTCTACCTTATCAGACGTTTGAGGGTTTTAAAAAGACCCTTGAACAAGTAAAAGGGCTTGATCCCGATCGTTTAGCAGTCTTTAACTATGCTCATGTACCTTGGCTTATGAAGACAATGCGTAAAATTGATGAGACAACCCTTCCTGAACCATCAGAAAAGCTTCAAATACTCAGGTATACAATAGATTATCTAGAGCAAAACGGCTATAAAATGATCGGAATGGATCACTTTGCCAAACCTAAAGATGAACTCTTTTTAGCAATTGAGAAAAATCAGCTGCACAGAAACTTTCAAGGTTATACGACAAAAGGCGGAGCCGATCTTATCGGTGTAGGGCTCACTAGCATCGGTGAGGGTGAAGATTACTATGCACAAAATCATAAAGATATGAAACTTTATGAAGAGGCTATAGATGAGGGTAAACTACCATATACCAGAGGTGTTACGCTCAGTGAGGATGATTTGATCAGAAAACATGTCATAATGCAGCTTATGAGTAATTTTAAGCTTGACATCAATAGCGTTGAAAAAGAGTATAATATCATTTTTTCAGACTACTTTTCTAACGCAATAGAGAGCTTAAAACCCTATGTTGAAGATGGGCTTTTAACTATAACGAAAAGTTCCATTGAAGCAAATGCAACCGGTGCGATGCTTATAAGAAATATTGCCATGGCGTTTGACTTTTACACAAAAAGTCATAACAGCAAAAAAACCTTTAGTAAGACGATATAGATGTTTGAATTTAGTGATATAAGCGACGAATGTGTCAAATGTGCCAAATGTGTGCCGGTCTGTACCATTCACCAAAATAGTCCCGATGAGACGACAAGTCCACGCGGTTTTTTAGAACTTTTAGGTGCCTATGAAAAAGGGCAATTAGACTTAGATAAGCAGGCAAAAGATATCTTTGAGAGCTGCTTTTTATGTACAAACTGTGTAGATGTCTGTCCAAAAGATCTTCCTACAGATATGATGATCGAGCAGGTACGGGCCGATATTGCCAAAGAGTACGGCATTGCATGGTATAAAAAGCTTTTCTTTTATCTGCTTCGACACCGTTCCGTTATGGATGTCATGTTCAAACTCGGTTATGTTTTTCAAACTTGCGGCTTTAAGATGAAAGAGGAGCAACAATCCTTGCTTCCTAGGTTTTCGCTTCCAATCATCAAAAAAGATAGGCTGCTGCCTGCCATGAGTAAAACCTCGTTTTTAAATAAATATGCCGAACATATCGATAACGGAGGATCTCAAAGTGTCGCTATTTTTATAGGTTGTCTTGCAAACTATAACTATACCTCTATCGGTGATTCTCTGCTTGAGGTGTTAAAAGAGCTGAAAATTGATGTATTTTTAGCAAAAAAACAGAAATGCTGTAGTGCCCCTGCATATTTTACCGGTGATTTTGATACGGTTGATGCGTTGGCAAAAGAGAATATCGAGTATTTTGAGAGTTTTATTGATGACGTCGATGCCATAATAATTCCAGAAGCAACCTGTAGCGCGATGATAAAAGTAGATTATGAGCACTATTTCCATGACCAACAAGAGTGGCAAGAACGCGCTAAGAGACTAAATCATAAGATCTTTATGGCAACCGAGTGGCTTGAACATGCTACAAACTTAAAAGAGATATTGGAAAAACTTGGAAATGCAAATATAGATATCACCTATCATGACCCATGTCACGCTAGAAAAATGCAGGGTATCTATGAAGAACCAAGAAGTCTATTAAAGCAAAACTACACGATTAAAGAGATGAGCGATCCAAATCAGTGTTGTGGTTTTGGCGGTGTTACTATACAGACAGAGAAATTTCATCTAGCACAATCTGCGGGTAAACCTAAAGCTGCAATGATAGAAAATACGGGTGCCACCTATGTCAGTGCTGAATGTAGTGCATGTAGAATGCAATTAACCAATGCACTCTATGAAGGAAATGTCGATACACTCTTTAAAAATCCGATAGAACTTATTGCATCTGTAATACGAGAGAATAAAGGGTATAATTAGGGTTATGGATACCGATGTTCTTGTATTTGCCCCGGAAGAAAATGTTGAAGTAAGATATGATGAGCCTTTCAATGTATTGATCGTAGATGACGATCTAGAGGTTCATACTTTTACGAAAATTGCCCTGCGCGATTTTGTTTATGCCAATAGAAAGATAAATTTTTTATCGGCATATAGCGCTCAAGAGGCTTTGCAGCTATACAAAAACGATAGAAATATTGCACTTATTCTACTAGACGTCGTTATGGAGAGTGATACTGCCGGTTTAGACGTCGTACAAGAGATACGAAGTAATTTTCAAGATAATATCATACGCATTATTATTCGTACTGGACAAGCCGGTAAAGCACCTGAGCGTTATGTAATCGATCATTATGATATCAATGATTACAAAGAGAAAACAGAACTTACAAGCGATAAACTTTATACCTCCATTAGAACAGCCCTTTCACAGTATAAACAGCTCAAAGAGTTACTCAATAAAAAAGATGAAATTTACTACAGACTCATAACTGATTCACTAACCTCTTTGCCAAATCGTATAAAATTGAACAGTGATTTAGATTCATCAAGTCCAAAATCACTCATAATGCTCAATATAGACTCATTTGGAATGATAAACGATGTATATGGTTTTCATATAGGTGATGAACTTTTAATACAGTTTTCATATCTTCTTAAAGAGTTAACGGATGAAAATATATGGAGCGTTTACCGCTTAGAATCTGATCTCTTTGCACTTTTGAGAACTCATGATGAAGTTGCTGACACCTCTGTAGAGGTTAATGGTTTAAAAAAGGCTATTTCTGAAAAATCTTTCATTATCGGAGGAGTCGATTACCGTATCAATGTTACTATAGGAATTGTTGAAAATGAGATCGGCAATATCATCCAAAAAGCTGAATTTGCACTTAGAGAAGCACGAAAACACGGACGAAACAGAGTACAGCAATATTCTGAAAATTTAAATGTTATCAATCAGATTGAAGAAAACACAAAGTGGACAAAGTGGCTAAAAGAGGCACTTGATAACGATAAGATTATTGCCTATTTTCAACCCATAGTCGATTGCAGCAATGATAAAATCGTAAAATATGAGACTCTGGTTAGACTTGAAAAAGAGGGAACTATCTACACCCCAAACTACTTTCTAGCAACTGCAAGATATGCAGGCCTTCTGTATGAGATTACCAAAAGAATGTTTCAACAAGCTTGTGAAAAGTTTTCCGATAATGACCTTATCTTTTCAATCAATATAACCGATCAAGACCTGATTGAAGAGGATTTTGTAGAGTTTATAGAACAGACAAGTAAAAAATATAACATTGCCCCACATAGAGTACATTTCGAAATCTTAGAAGATAACAATATTTTAGATAATCCTATTGCGCAAAAGCATCTAAAAGAGATTACAAACTACGGTTATAAGCTCTGCTTAGATGATTTTGGAATCCAATGTTCTAATTTTGCGCAAGTTGGAAACCTCGATTTGGAGTGTCTTAAAATTGACGGAAGCTATATCCACGACATTGATGAAAACGATACCTCCAAAGACGTTACTGATTCTATACTCTATTTTACTCGTAAAATAGAGGTTAAGACGGTTGCAGAGTTTGTCCACAAAAAAGAGATCTATGAAATTGTTAAAAAACTAGGTGTTAACTACGCACAAGGATACTTTTTAGGTAAACCTCTTCCAGAACTAATCTAATGTTGTATAAATATGTTTTTATTTTTTTGCTGCCGCTTTTTTTAGCGATAGACTTACATGCATACTCTGAAGATGAAATAAAAAGTATGTATATAGATCGGTTTACTATGTTCTTTCAGTGGCCAAAAAATAGTGAAGATTATGAAATATGTATCTACAACGATCCTGACTTTTCAAAATTTATAGAGACAAACCATAAACATAAATCACACACGCATCAGCTTTTTATTAAATATATATCAGCCCAAGATATAGAAGAACAGATTGATACTTGCAATATATTCTACATACGAAATAAAAGTTTCAAACCCTATGCTCCTCTATTTAAAGGAAAAAATATTCTAATCGTTAGTGATTTAAGCGATGATATCTATCAAGATGCGATGGTTAGCTTTCTCTTTAACGATAACAAAATAAAATTTGCAATAAACCATAAAAATCTACTGAATGCAGGATTAAATGTCCACTACAAAATGCTTAAATATGCAACTATCGTAGATAGGGTGGAGGAGTAAAATGTTTAAAAAACACTCTATCACGTCGCAAATGATTACCTATCTTATGATGACGACTCTTGCAATTATATTTATCGGAACTGCATTTCATACCTATAACAGTGTATCTTACGAAAGAGACTCCCTTATTCGTCAACACAGAATTGAAAGTAATCTGATTGCAGACTATCTCTCCGTACCTATGGCATTTTTTGATTTTCAAGAGGTAAAGAAAAGAGCTGATTCCGTCATCAAAAACAAAGATATTAAACAGTTTATTATCTATGATGAAGAGAAAAAAGTGGTTATCTCTTCACATAAAACAGAAAATCTCTCATTTAATAAGAAGACTCCCAAAATAGAGATTGTAAGTAACAGTATTCTACCGTGGAAATTTGGTACACTAAAAAGCCTAACGCACATAAAACAGCACAATGAGATACTAGGATATATCTACATTGAGATGACTACCGATACCCTCTCAAAATATTTTATCAACTCGATAACCAATAGTTTTATCTTCTTTACGATTTTAATGTTTCTTGTCTACATAATTTCACGCAATATGAGTAAAAAGATACTTGAACCCGTACTCTCTTTGGCTGATATTGCACAAAAAGTCACCCAAACTAAAGATTACTCTATCCGAGTTCCTCATAGCCATATACATGAGATGCAAATTCTTTATAACGCATTTAATGAACTCCTTAAAGATACACAATTTCTTACCAATAACCTAGAAGATAGAGTAAAACAAAGGACACTGGAACTAGAAGAGAGTTTAAAAACTATTGAGCAGGCGCAAGCACAGTTGGTTGAATCAGAAAAGATGGCAGCACTTGGTTCGCTTGTCAGCAGTTTAGCACATGAAGTAAATACGCCTCTAGGCAATGCCGTCACGGGGAGTTCCATTGTCACGCTTGAAACAAATAACCTTATGCATTTGATGCAAGATGGGAATATGAAAAAATCTGATCTTCAAAACGCTCTTGTTACATTGAGTAAAACTTCAAAAGCTCTAGAAGTCAGTTTAGCGAGAGCGGCAGATCTGATTAGAAGTTTTAAACGTATATCCATTGATCAAAGTGTAGAGCAGATGCAAAGATTTTATCTCTATGATTATATTGAAAATATTATCATCACATTTGAAAACAGTCTAAAAAGAAACTCAATCGCAATTAAACTTGAGGGCGATACAACGCTTCAGATCAACTCATATCCTGGGGTATATGCCCAGATTATCACTAACTTAATACAAAATTCTATTATGCACGGTTTTGAAGAAAAAGTTGACGATGCAAAAATCTCAATCACTTTTATAAAAGATGGTGAAAATTTGATTTTAGCTTATAAAGACAACGGTTTAGGTATGTCTGAAGAGATAAAAAAGATTGCTTTTGAACCATTTACTACAACAAAACGCAACCAAGGCGGAACCGGTTTAGGACTTAGCATACTCTATAACCTGGTAACGCAAAAACTTAAAGGAACAATACAGCTTACGAGTAAAGCAAGAGAGGGTGTACTTTTTGAGATAACTGCACCTCTAGCTCTTACAACCTAAATCACTGAGATCTTTCGATCCTGTATACTACACTCATTTAGGGTACAAAAATTGCTTTATATTTCATATTGACATAAAATGCAAACTACATAGCAATAGTGTGTAGAATTTGCAAAAAAGGATCAATCATGAAATTTGTAAAAACACTGAATGAAAACTTTCGAATTCTACGTTCAAGCTCAACATATGCAAATCTCTTTAGACGATATGCAGATATGTTCTAAGATGGTGCGTAAGCTCAGTTAAGCTATACTTACGCCATGGAATTTTGGCAGCATATTTACGAACGTTTTGACCCTATAGCTTTTGAGCTTTTCATACCTGTGCACTGGTATGGAATCATGTATGTATCGGCGCTCTTAAGCGCATTATTTTTTGCCAAATGGCTTGTTAAGCATGATAATCTAGGCATTAAAAACGATGAACTAGACAGCTACTTTTTATGGGTTGAGATCGGTGTCATACTGGGTGCGCGTGTCGGTTATGTCCTCTTTTACGATCCTCACACATCTTATTATCTATCCAATCCTTGGCAGATTTTTAACCCTTTTATGGGCGGTCAGTTTGTCGGAATTAGAGGATTGAGCTTTCACGGTGCACTCATAGGATTTCTTACAGCATCTTGGCTCTTTACAAAGCGGCACAACTTCTCATTTTGGTTTCTTCTTGACTTAGTTGCCGTCTCAGTACCTTTAGGCTACATTTTTGGTCGTATCGGTAACTTTCTTAACCAAGAGTTAGTAGGACGTGAAACAGATGCCCAGTGGGGAATATATGTCTATGACGTTCTTCGTCATCCTTCTCAACTCTACGAGGCATTCTTAGAGGGTGTCGTCATATTTATAGTTATGTTTCTTTTACGCAAATATAAATCATTTGACGGACAATTAGCCCTTATCTATGCTGCTCTCTACTCTATTATGCGCTTTGTCGCAGAGTTTTGGCGTCAACCAGACATTCAATTAGGCTTCGTTGCATGGGATTGGCTTACCCAAGGGCAGCTACTGTCTCTAGTAATGTTTATCGCTTCAATTTTTACATATAATATTTTACAAAGAAGATTTAAATATAATTAAATCTTCTACATTACTCCCAATACAAACAATTAATTTTAAATATTTAATGTTATGATTTGTTACTTAATAAGGAGCAATTCATGTTTACTAATCTTTCAATATCGCAAAAAATTCATATTCCCCTTATATTATCGCTTATGCTGGGGCTTGTTATTATTTCTGCTATAGCATGGAATAATATTAAGAGTATTGAAACGGAGGTGCATGAAGATCAATTTTCAAAAATCAACTCTTATGTACTTGATAAAATTAATGATAAGGAACAAATCTCACTCACTAATGCAGTGTCTTTATCTTTTGATGATATTTTTGCTAATGCTTTAAACTCAAAAAATAGAGAAGAGGCGTTGATACATGGTAAAGAGATAATGGACAATTTAAAGAAATCAACTAAATTTAGTAATGTTAAAATTCATCTACATACAGATGATATAAAAAGTTTCTTGCGTGTATGGAAACCTCAAAAATTTGGAGATGATTTAAGCTCTTTTAGATTTACCATTAATGATATACAAAAGAATAGAAAACCGATCGGTGCAATAGAGATCGGCAAAATAGGTATGACGATGAGAGGTCTTGCTCCTATTTTTCATGATGAAAAATATGTCGGTAGTATTGAGTTTATTCAAGGTTTTGATTCAATCATAAAAGATACAAAAAAGGAGTTAGGTAGTGAAGTCCTATTTTTATTAAATGAGAAATTTTCATCTATTGCCACTTTTTTAGATAAAACTAAAACAGTTGATAATTTTATCGTCGCACAAAAAAGTGAATTAATCAATACTGCTTTATATGATGATCTTAAAAAGGTTACATTTGATTTCAAAAATTATTACGCAACAGAGAATTTTTTTATTGTCAAAACCGAACTCTTTGACTTTCAAAATAAACCTATCGGCTTCGTAATTACCGGTAGACCAATAAATAGTGTAGACGAGCTAATCAATCAGAGTATAAACTCTTCTATAATGCAAATCTTAGTTATGTTACTTATAGATATTTTTATATTGTTAGTTTTATTTTCTATTATTAAAATCTTTATAGGAAAACCTCTTGACGAATTATTAGGTCTATTAAAGGAGTTATCAAGTTCGGATGGAGACCTGACAAAGAGAATTAATATCTATTCAAAAGATGAGATAGGAACAATAGCAAAATATATAAATGAGTTTATTTCAAAAGTTCAAAACACTGTAAAACAGACTAAAGAGTTATCAAATGCTAATGTCACAGTTGTTAATGAATTAACAAATAATGTAAATGATATTGAAGAACATGCTAGATCTGAAGCGGATATAGTGGGCACAACAACTAATAGCTGTGCAAAAATCAATGATAGGTTAGATTTTTCAATAGATAAAGCAAAATTAAATAATGCAAATGCCGAAAATGCAAATAATTCGCTACAAGAGATTAGTCAAGCCATTAATAATTTAAACCACGTTGTACAAACAAATAGTGAAAAACAGCTACATTTAGCACGAAAACTGCAAGAGTTAAGCAATGATACGGATCAAGTGAAAAATGTACTCAACGTGATAAGTGACATTGCTGATCAGACAAATCTATTGGCACTTAATGCCGCTATTGAAGCGGCACGTGCCGGCGAACACGGACGCGGTTTTGCCGTAGTAGCTGATGAAGTAAGAAAACTAGCAGAGAGAACGCAAAGAAGCCTCAGTGAAATCAATGCTACGATTAACATTGTTATTCAGGCGATTATAGACAATAGCGATGAGATGAATAATACCGCCAAGGTTTCAGAAGAGCTTAACAGCACTGCAGTTGAGTTAGATAATAGAATTAATGAAATAACTCAAATTATGCAAGAGACTATAGTTATCTCTACAAATGGATTGAATGCCGTTGAAGATGCCGGCAATAGTGTTGATGAATTAATTTCCGGGGTATACTCCATTAAAGATTCTTCGGATCAAACAACCAATAATGTTCATGCCATGATACAATTGATTGAAAAAATAAATACAGGTAGTGACTATCTTAACAAAACGCTCGGTGAATTTAAAGCATAATAACTTTGTTGAGTTACTCCGTAGTTTTATAAAAGCTTACTATTAGACCCCTAAGTCTGGCTACTGCTATGCTTAGGAACATCTGCCTTGATTGAAACTCTCTTTATAAAGTTAATGGCTACTAGAGTTTTACAAGAAGTCTATTGAGATTTTAAAGTATTAAAAAGATTTAACAGCGCTAAGAAAAAAGCGGTAATTGCAGGACCAAAAATCATCCCCCAAAATCCAAAACTTGAAAGTCCCGCAATAATTGCAAAAAATATCAACATCTCATTCATCTGAGTCTGTGCTTTTATGAATGTAATGTTGATATATTTAATAATAACAGGTTTAATAAAGGTGTCTGCAATGACGGAGATAACAATAACCGAATAGAGTGCTATGGCAATAGCATTACCGGTATGACCTAAAGAGAGTTCATACAGGCTCAAAGGAACCCACATAAGCATACCACCGATAATTGGAATAAGTGAAGCAAAGCCATATAAAATGAGGAGTAAAAAGGCATTATAATCCATAAAGAGAGCTAAAACTGCAAAAAGTGCACCCTCAAAAATTGCCGTTGTGATGATAGAGTAAAATACTATACTCATAACATTAGTCACTTCGTGCATTAAACGAGTAGAATTTTTTTGATCCATCGGTATCATGTTTTTAAAGTAAATTACAATTTTTCTACCGTACAGATTTGCAAAGAAGTAAAAGATCAGTACCAAAATAGCAGCTTTAATAAAATCTGCACTTAAGGCACCAACTTTACCTGCAATTTGTAAAACATTTCCTGCCGCTACACTAATATCAATCGATTCAATAGCCTCCTTAACAATAGGTTTTAAAAAATCTAAAGAGCTTGGTATCTCCTCAAGAAGCTGTCTGGCTTTTTCTAACATTGCATGAAAAATTTCAGGTTTTAAGTGTCCTATAAAAGGAGCAAGTTTTGTCAAAAAGTAGGCCATGGGTGCGAAAAAGAGCAGCGACAGAAGAAAGGTAGAGAGTACCGCACTTGCAAAATTTGAATTTGTATATCGCAACGTGTAACTAAAAAAGTTTGCCGTTGCAATTGCTAAGAGTGAAGCAGCTGCGATGGAGACCAAAAAGGGTTCATACAGTGTCAAAACCCAGTATATTGCAATGAGAAATAGCGAGCCTAAAAATATCTTTGTATTATTCAAAAAGGCTCCCCCGTATGTTATTAAACTTCAGCGCTTCATACGTTTTAACCGTAGCCACTCTTCCTCTTGCCGTTCGCTCAATCAGACCGTTTGCAAGCAGATAAGGTTCGTACACATCTTCAATCGTCCCCTCATCTTCACTCAGTGCCGCAGCTATGGTATTTAAACCAATCGGTTTTCCTTTTGATTCAACCAAAAGTGTAAGCAGCCTAATATCCATCTCGTCAAAACCGTGTTCATTAATGCCTAGTTCATTCAGAGCATATTGCGTGCGCTCTAACTCTATATTTTGTGCATCAATAACCTCTGCAAAGTCCCTTACGCGACGCAAAAGTCTAAGCGTGATCCTAGGAGTTCCCCTACTTCGTCTTGCAATCTCTAACGCTGCATTTTTTTCAATCGGCTTATTGAGCTTTTGTGCAGCTTTTTTTAGAATTTGTTGCAACTCATTATCCGTATAAAACTGCATTCTAAAGTGCATTCCAAAGCGTTCACGTAGAGGGTTACTCAGCATCCCTGCACGTGTCGTTGCTCCTATGAGAGTAAAAGGAGGCAGATCAATTTTGATCGTCTGCGCCGCAGGTCCACTCCCGATAATGATATCAAGTCGGTAGTCCTCCATAGCAGAGTAGAGTATCTCCTCAATTGCAGGGCTAAGTCTATGGATCTCATCAATAAAAAGAATGTCACCCTCTTCTAAGTTTGTCAAGATTGCAGCCAAATCACCGCTTTTTTCTATCATAGGTGCATTGGTGATCTTGATATTTGCATCCATTTCATTTGAAATAATAAGTGCCAGTGTTGTTTTTCCAAGTCCTGGAGGTCCGTAAAAAAGTATATGATCCAAACTCTCTTGACGTTTTTTACTCGCCTTTATAAAAACATCAAGATTCTTTTTTATCTGCTCTTGACCGATATAGTCATCCCACGTAGAGGGTCGAAGTGAAACCTCATACTCGGTTTCGGCACTAAACTTTTCTATCTCTACCAATCTTTCCATTAGTAAATATGCTCACTCGTTGGAAATTTTTTCTCTTTTACATCTTCGTTATATTGCGCAACCGCCTCTTTTACCAGTTTTGCACCATCAAGATATTTTTTTACAAATTTAGGTGTGAAGTTTTCAAAAAACCCGAGCATGTCTGACCAAACTAAAACTTGACCGTCAACATCTAACCCTGCTCCGATACCAATTACAGGTATTTTAAGCGCTTTTGTAACCTCTTTTGCTACATCCTCTTTTACACCTTCCACTACGAGCATAAAAGCACCCGCATCTTCAATTGCTTTTGCATCTTTGATAATCTTCTCTTTAGAAGATATATCTTTACCTTTTACGCTATAACCGCCTTCACTTCTTACAAACTGCGGCATCAACCCAACATGTCCGACAACTGCTATACCATTTTGATTGAGATGGCGTACAACTTCAACCTTTTCAATTCCACCCTCGATCTTCACTGCATCCGCATTAGTTTCTTGATACACTTTAATTGCATTCGCAAGTGCAATATCTTTGTCGGTATAAGTTCCAAAAGGCATATCACAAACTACAAAAGATTCAGCTGCCCCTTGACACACGGCTTTCGTATGGTAGATCATCTGCTCCAAAGTGGCATTGAGAGTATCTTTTTGCCCTGCAAAACTCATATTGAGACTATCGCCTACTAACAGCACATCTGCGTGAGGTTCAAAAAGCTTTGCAAATAGGGCATCATAAGCCGTTATCATGGTAATCTTTTTACTGTTTTTCATAGATTGAAGAGTTGATATTGTCTGTTGCTTTAACATAAGGCTCCTTTGTCAGAATTTTATCTAAAAAATGGTACAATTTTTTCACAATGCCCTATTAGGAGCATAACAATATGGGTTTGCGCCATGATCTAGAAGAGATTTTTGATTTTGACATAGTTGATGAGTTTCTAGACCATTATACTACAATGATCGATACTATGGAGCCGCTCATAATCGCTCTATCTCAAAAAGAATTTTATGAAAAAAATGTCAACGAACTTTTTCGTATCAGTCACAACATCAAATCAGCATCCGGTTATCTAAATATAGAGATACTAAACCGCTTTAGCACAATGATGGAAAATACTCTAGAGGATCTTAGAGCAAAAGAGGGTCCTGCATCTGAAGAGATGATCAACTGGTTACTATTGTGTAGAGACCAGCTAGATAAGTGGAAACAAAACCTTAGAGAAGATGACGAAAAACTCGATAAAATAAATTTTGCAATTATGAATTTGCCACAGACGGAGAACAGATGAAAAACTTAGTAGCTTACCTTACCTCAGCCTACCCTGATAAAAACTTTTCAATTGACTTAGCACTTGCCATGAGTGAAAACGGAGTCGATAGCATCGAACTTGGTGTTCCTTTCTCTGACCCTGTCGCAGACGGTCCAGTTATCGAAAAAGCAAACCACCTCTCTTTGGAAAAGGGGTTCACTTTTCAAGACCTGACAGATATATCAAAAGCAATCGCACCTAAAGTAGATACGCTATGGATGGGTTATATGAACCCTTTTTATCACAGAGGAATGGAAAATACAGTGCAAACCGCGTCAAATCTAGGCATCAGCGCAATGATCATACCTGATCTACCGCATGAAGAGACTCTTGTATATAAAGATCTACTGTCAAAAAATGGCGTAGATATCATCAGTTTTGTAGCTCCGACAGACAGTCATGAGCGTATTGCTACAATAACAAAAGATGCAAAGAAGTTTATCTATCTCGTTGCATATGCAGGGATCACCGGTAGCGGTCAAAGTGAAGATTTGGCAAAGACAATAGATTCTATCCGCCAGTCAACCCAAACACCCGTCTATGTCGGCTTTGGTGTCAATGAAAAAACGGCAAAAGATAAAGCAAAAGGAGCTGACGGTGTAATAGTCGGAAGTGCTTTTGTAGATATCTTACTTAAAGAGAACTTGACTAGTTCACAAAAAATTGATATGATATCCGTAATGGCTCGAAATATTAAAGAGTCCATTAACTCATAATATATGGGGACGACTTGGCTTCGACAGGAGTAGGTCACTTATAGTTGCAGGTCGGACTGAGCATTCCGTTACACGGCTCAACGCGAATAAACGCAAACAATACAAATTATCGCCCAGCTTTAGCAGTAGCTTAAGCATTTAACCCCTCTAACGAGGCGGGCTGCTTCACCTAATGATTTCAGATAGTTAGGATTTTGAAGTATAACCCTTATCTGGATATATTTTACGTCTGTCTCAACGTAAAAAGAACTTTCGAGGCTCGCTTGATCTATCTTTGCAGGTTGTGAGAAAGTCAAGTTAAATCAAACAACCTCTCTAAGCTTGTAGACGCTGTAAGCTCTTATTTTTGGACTGGGGTTCGATTCCCCACGTCTCCACCATCTAGCATATCAAACCAATCTAAACTAATCTACAAAATCCCTAAATTTAGGCTCTTATAGCCATTTAACCGTCTAAGCTACTCCAATGTGATACAGACAAATCTACGTTATTTTGTTACATTTTAAGTTACTTTTCTATATCGTTACATTTATAGAGTAAAAAATGTAACAGTAGGACATGCAAATGCCGAAAAAAGTCGTACCTTTAACAGATTCAAAAATAAGAGCTTCAAAGCCAAGAGAGAAGAACTACACCCTACCCGACGGTGACGGTCTACAGCTACTTATTAAAAGCATGGGTTCAAAGCTTTGGGAGTTTGTATATACGTCTCCGACAAAAGATAAAAGACGTAAAACATCTTTTGGGGTATATCCCGATGTAACATTGGTTCATGCAAGAGAAAAACGCTCAGAGTTTAGAACAATGATCGCCAACGGTCTCGACCCCGTGGATGAGTCAAAAAAGAATAAAGAGATCGTTAAACTTGAAGCTGCCGGACAATTTCATAGAGTTGTTGAAGAATGGATAAATCAACTCCCCATTGCAGACGGTACAAAATTTCAAAAGTTAAGAAAGTTTGAACGTGACCTTTTCCCTCATTTTTCAAGATATGACAGTGAGCATGAGCTAACCTCATCTGTACACATTACAGAAATAGCACATAATGATCTTTTGACTATTTTACAAGAGAAAGCAAAAATAGCCCAAGAGACGGCATCAAGAATTTTAAGTGATTGTAGGAATATTTGGCAATTTGCTTATGAAAAAGCTTATATCGAAGATATAGTTACCGATAAAATCAGTAAAAAAGCAATTCCAAAACCCGCAAAAACGCACTATCCGAAAATTACAGATGAAGCTTTACTTGGTGAGCTACTACGTTCTATTGATAACTATACCGGGCAACCGATAACACGTTTTGCTTTGAAGTTTGTATCAGTTCTCCCGCTAAGGTCTGAAAATCTTACGACTTTGCAGTGGGATATGATCGATTTTGATGAAAACATTCTAACTATTCCAAGAAATGAAATGAAAATAAAAGACAAAAATTTACCTGATTTTGTCTTGCCACTACCTCAACAGATTATTGAATTACTCCATGACGTAAAAAAGCTCACAGGATGGGGGAAATGGGTCTTTCATGGTGTTAAAGATATACATAGCCCAATGCACAACGAAACGGCGAATAAAGCCTTAAGAGCTATGGGCTTTGGTGATAAAAATAGTGGTCGAAAACAAACGCTTCACTCTTTTAGGGGAACTTTTAGAAGCTTAGTAGAGACATACCAGTCAGAACATAATGCAAACTTCGAGACTAAAGAACGGGTATTAGATCACCATGAAAAAAATGCCGTCGTAAGAACTTATGCGCATAAAGCGGATTATACAGATCAAATGAGAGAATTATTGCAGTGGTGGGCTGATTTTATTGATGAGGTGAAAAAGTGAAAAACAATACCATAATAGGGGGATACTATGTCACGTCCAAGTAAAAAGACTATTGAACTAAGAAAAAAGATTATTGAATTGGGTGTTTTTAAAAGAGATAGTGAAATTTATACATCGTTTGAATATTTATTTAACTATGATTTTCAAAAGGAAGATAGATATAGTGTAGCTTATGCTTTTTGTGAGGAAAGTATGAACCGTGCTGACAAAGAACTATTTGATCAAATGCTAACTATCCAAAATGAAAAAAAGACAAAAGATCCAGTGTTTGGTGATGATATGGGAGATGATTATAAGAGAAAATATGAGCTTATTATTAAAGAGTTATCTCAGATTAATAATAGCATTTCAGTATTTTATGAAATACTTATTGCAACAGCTTTAGTTAAAACAAACAATACAGGAAGAATAACCGCTAACCAATCATTTTCTCATGCAGAAATAAGTTATAAAACATTGAAGCAAGCACTTGGTGAAACGAGAGCAAATGAGCTTGCTAGTGAAAGCATGTTGTGGGTAGGGAAAATGCTTAATCAGAGATATGTAAAAAATACACTTTCTATAGAAGAACAAAAAAGTATTTTAAAATCATTGGATTCCGGACTAGATACAAACAGAGTAATTGTTGAACGGATTAAAAGGTTACATCTCTCAGATGATTCATCCCTTTCAAATAGAACGAAAATTGTTTATGCAGAACTTGACTTAACCAAACCGCTAAAAGAGCTAACGGATTACATAGCTCAATTAAAAAATGATTTTGAAAATAATCCACAACACTATAAAAATGCCTATGAATTATTAGGAGAAAAGCATGAGCCTTTCCAATGTGATTTAAGTAATTGTAATGTTTTAAAAGAGAGCAATCCAAAACCTATAAGTGGACGTTTAGCAGACGTATTATTTATATATGACTGTAAAAAAGTTAATGAAATCTTAGGGGCGGATATACTTACAAAGGACTATATAACACGTGAGATAAATCGTTATTGGCAAGATGTTAAATGTCTTTTAAAAGTGGATTTTCACTCAATCGATGAATATTATCAAATAGCAGACGAGTATATTAATCATGAAAAATATAAAGACTATCTATCTGGAATAAAAACCACCCTCTAAAACTTCATTTCCATAACCCCCTTTTTGAAACAATAAAACCATAATGGGGGTTATGAAATGCCGTTTTCATTCCTCTTGTTGAATATTTTTAAATCCTCTAAACTGTCGCTATCCAAACAAATACAAAGGATAGTAACCATGTCTCAACAATACAGACCTAAAAAAGCAGCCGAATATTTAGGCATAGGACTCTCTACTTTTTGGCTATACGTCAAGCAAAATAAAATCAAAGTTTCAAAACTTTCACCTCAAGTAACGGTCGTTAGTGAAGATGAATTAAAACGCTTTATTGAACTCGGTTCTCAATCAGCATAAGCCTACACAATGAACCACAAAGCTACAAGAGAAGCGATAGCCTCACGTACGGCAACACGTGAAGCAATCAGAGAGATTTTAGAATCTATCGGCATCGATATTACAGCCTCATTTCATTTCAAAGTCAGAGACGAAGCTACTCCATCGGCACTTATAAATAAAGACGGCAGTGTTTATGATTTTGGAAGCGGTGAGTATTACGGTGATATTGTCTCACTGCTCTATGACGGCTATAAAGCGTTTAATTCTTTAACTGATACTATGACCTATCTATGTGATTACTTAGGCATTAGCGAGTGTGTAGCATGAGTTTAAAGCCTAATATTGACGTATCGATCTACAAGTTAGACGATGAGGTTAAAAACAGTCCTATCTATAACGGTACGCAGACACACAAAAGCCATGAACAGGTCAAAAAAGATATAAAAAACTATCTCTCTTGGCTTGATAGCTTTAGTGAAAAGTTTCATACTTTCAAGCACAAGCCGTATAAAGATGAAGCTTTAGCAATTGCTCATTTATGGATATTCAATCAAGCTACAAAAGAGGCTCTAAAGACCTTTAAAAAGCTAACAACATTCGACTTTAAATCAAGCACCATCATCATAAAGATATTTAACTACGATGATGAGGTAATCAGCTACAAGCGCAGACGTTTTAACGGGAAAAAGTGGGTATCAAAAAAGGGGACTCATCCTAACTCACAGTGCATTATGAACATCTCTTTGAACGGTTACCCGGTCTATATCATTGAGGGTCACCACGATGCTTTAACGGCTACTCTACTGGGTCTAAATTTCATCATGATACCCACAAGCAGCTATAAAAAGTTTACTGATTATGAGCTTGATGCACTTATCGGATGTGATGTGTTCTTTTTGCCTGATCTGCCGGATCCAAATAGTATTAAAAATATGCGTATTTTAGCGGAGCAGATAGAGGATATCGCAAATGTAACGGCAGTTATAAGCCTCAAAGCCTTCCTTCAAAGTGAAAAAATCTCACATGAGGGCAAATTAGACCTTAGTGAAGCGGTGGAATACTTTAGCTCTATCGAATATTTTACAAATGCGCTGCACTGTTTTAGCGATAGCGGGAATTTCTATAACTCAAAGGAGATTTTTTAATGAGGGATGATTTTAAAGATACCTCAACATCGGCAAATGCTGAGGCGAATTTGAACCGAAAAGCTAGTGCAATTATAGCGGAAAAAGACACTAACTTGTCAATTTTCGATGACATCATGGAACTGGCAATGACTAACGAAGATTTTAAAAATTTCAATATTGTGGAGGTAGTAGGTATGGGAGTTATGACTAAAAATCAAGTAAATATACTTGTCTCCGCACCCGGTGAAGGAAAAACAAATTTAGCATTAGGAATATGCAATTTAAGCCTTTCTGATGGGAATATAGAAAGAGTTATTTACATTGATAAAGATAATAGTCCAGGTGGTATGAAAAACAGGGTTGAAATACTTATGACAAAGTATCACGGTAGGTTTTTGTATATGCACGAATCGAAAATAGATGATGTAACTATGACGAACACTATTAAGAGACTTGAACAAAATGATTTAACCGATACGCTCATAGTATTTGATAGCCTCGTGAATTTCTCGGGAAATACTAGTGAAGAAAAGCATATTAAACCTTTTATGGAACAGACTAAAAGGTTAAGAAACCAAAACGCAACTATACTTGTTTTACATCATACAAGAAAAAGTAAAGATGAAGATGGGAAAAGCCTATTTACTGGTTCACAAGTAATCCGTTCACAAGTTGATTCAATGATTTACGTCTCAAAGTTAAGTGATGAGAACAATGAGCTTATATGCCGTTGCAAGTGGGATAAAGAGCGTGCAGTAATTGAAGAGCGTGAATTAGTCTTTAAAATCAATAAGATAGATATGACACTGGAAAAGCTTGATAGAGAGCTATACAAAAAACAAGAGAATGAAAATAAAGATAGCTATGCAATCAACGCCGTTAAAGCAGTTCTAAGACTAAATAACAATGAAATGGCAAAAACTGACCTTAGAAAAGAGTTACATGCTTATTCAAAAGAGAACCATCCTTATCCATTTTCTTGGAAAAAAATTGACTCTATTATTAACAATAGAAACTATGAAAAAAAGCATTGGTTTATTGTAACAGAGGATAAAAACAAGCAGATATTTAAGCTCATTGAAAATCCATACTTGGAGGGAAATAATGATCTATAACCCGCATGTAAATAACTTTAAAAACTTAAAAACTGGATTTTGGAAATTGGCAATAATAGGTGTTTTGTCCTCTAAAAAAGTTCTCGCCAATACCCGTAAATACTTAGTTTTGAATGTTTTTAATGTTTATAAAGATTTTAAAGTTTTTAAACTTTTAGTTGTACGCGCGCACGCGCACGCGAGTTTTGAAGGCTGAACAATGACTAAAAATGACCTATACCCACATCAAAAGAAGATGCTCAAAGAAGCACTAGAAACCCTTTTAGAATACCTACTAGTTTACATTGTAGGAGAACCAAGAACGGGCAAGACATTAACGGCTATTTTTCTTTTAAAGGACTTGTATATAAACGTCCTTGTACTCACGAAGAAAAAAGCGATCTCATCATGGCAAAAAGATTTAGAGTTAGCCGGTGCAAAAAATTTTACAGTTACCAATTATGAACAAGCGCATAAATTAAATGCTGAATATGACTGTATCGTTTTAGATGAAGCACACAGTAACCTAAGCGCATATCCAAAGATGGGCGCACGTGCAAAAGCGGTTAAAGAGCTATGCAAAGGCTTACCAGTTGTCTATCTGAGTGCTACGCCATCGGCTGAGAGTTTCGCCCAATTGTTTCATCAGTTTTCAATGAGCGATTTTAGTCCTTGGTCTGAGTACCCTAGCTTTTACAAGTGGCATAAAGAGTATGGCTATCCCTATACGATCAGAGTACAAGGCAGAGAACTAACACGTTATGACAAGACCGATGAGGTACGCATCGGTGCAGAGACTAAGCCTTACATGGTAACAATGAGCAAGCAAGAAGCGGGCTTTGATGTCATTGTCGATGAAAAGCTCCATGACGTTGCATGTAATCCTGAACTTTTAGAGTTTATCAGAGGTTTTGCAAAAGATCGTGTTGCTACCGTAGGCGATTTAGAGATAGTAGCAGATACGGCGCCCTCACTTATGAGTAAGTTACATCAGCTCTCAGGTGGAACGGTAAAGCAAGATAACCGGGCAATAAATGTTTCACTGCATAAAGTAGCATATATCAGTGAAAACTTTGCAGATGAAAGCACGGTGATACTTTGTAACTATGTCCAGGAGCGAGAGTTATTAAAACGCTATTTGGAGAATGTTACCGAAGATGTCGAAGCATTCAAGCGCGGTGAGTTTCAATACTTTATAGGACATATCAAATCATTCAGTGAGGGAATAGATTTTAGCTTTGCCGATACGATGGTGATATACAGCCTAAATTTTAGTGCTACGACCTTTATTCAATCACGTGAACGACTTGCTAATAAAAAGCGATTAAAGCCTATTACGGTGCATTACCTCTTCACTAAAGGCGGTATTGATAGAGATGTCTACAATGCGGTGAACTCTAAGATGAACTTCACGGCAAGTTATTACAAGGCTGCTTATGCAAAGTGAGCAAGTTATACAAACGAAGATCATCAAATATCTTGAAAGCTTAGGAGCCTATACGGTTAAAACGGTGATCTTAAATCGTGCCGGAGTTCCTGACGTATTGGCATGTCTGAACGGCTCATTTATAGCCGTAGAAGTGAAAAAGAGAGGTAATAGCACCTCAGCACTGCAAGAACATCATTTAAAGCGAATAGAGCGTGCTAATGGAATCTCTATAGTTGCTTTTGATGTTGCAGATGTGAAAGAAGCTTTAGCAAAAGAATTGATTTAAGCTCATCACGGTGAGTTTATATCAGTTTGCGCAAACTGTATTTCTTAATACAAAGGACTGAATTTGAACAGATTAGCAAATAGTGCAATGAATTTAAGCATATCCAATGCGGTAAATCATGTACTTATGAACCAAGAACTAAGCGAAGAGCAAAAAGCGGACTATATCGCATCATCGGCACTGCATCTTGAAGCAGAAGAGGAGCGTATCAATACACAAATAGCCTATTTGAAAGATGTGAAAACGCAACTTAAAGAGGCAAAAGAGAAATTAAAAAGCACAACTGCAGAGGTGATGATACAAAGCGGTATCGATAAGCTCAAAGGCTTAAATGTCTCATCTATCACGGCGCAACCATACGGAGAAAGCGAGAGTGAAGAGCTTGTAATTGACGATGAAGAGGAGCTTAAAGAGTTAGGATATGCAATCGTTACACTGGATGAAAAGCGTATCAAACAGGCTTTGAAAGACGGTGAGCTTTCAGAGATCAACGGTGCGCACCTTGAGACGGTTACGAAAAGCAAAAGTGCAACGATACGCATAAACAAGCGCAGAAACATTAACCCGGTAGCACTTGACGTTGAACTGTTACCAAATGATTTAGAGGAGATTAAAGATGAAGCATAGCGAGAGTGTAAAAGATATTGCTACGGCACTGGCAAAGGCGCAAGGTGAGCTTTTTAACCCTAACAAGGACAAAGCGGGCTATAACTACAAATATGCAGATTTAGGGCAGATACTAGACATTGTACGACCAATTCTAAGTAAATACGGTTTATCGGTCACGCAGTTTCTAAGCACGTTTGAAAATTCTGTAATTATTGAGACTATGTTACTGCATGATAGCGGTGAGTGGTTGGCAAACGAGCTAAAACTTCCATACATGGAGGGTAAAGGTATGAACGCTGCGCAGAGTATCGGCAGTGTCTCAACGTATGGACGTAGATATTCATTAGCTGCTATTGTAGGAATTGCACAAGAGGATGATGACGGAGCGGGTAATAAGGCACCTCAACAACCGCAACAACCACAGCAACCGCAGAAAAAAGAGGTTCAACCGCCTAAGCAACCCTCATTGAATGAGTACCTTAAATCTCATGGAGTTTCAAAGGTCGGAAACTTTACTAAACGCTTTGGTATTGCAAATAAAGATCAAGCACAAGAGCTTTTGAAAGACCAAGAGAAGCTTAACGCCATGATTGAAGAGTTTAAAGTGGAGCAGAACAGTGAATAAAACGATACTTTTAGGCAACATCACAAGAGCGATAGAACTAAAGTATTTGCAAAACTCAGTAGCCATAGCTACAACAGGCATTGCAACTAATCGCAAGTTTAAAACGCAATCAGGCGAACAAAAAGAGGAGGTCATGTTCATAGACATTACTTTCTTTGGACGATCTGCCGAGGTAGCAAATCAATACCTACGCAAAGGCTCAAAAGTATTAATCGAGGGTCGCTTGATTTTAGATCAGTGGACTGATAACGCTACCGGGCAAAAGCGTAGCAAGCATCATGTAAATGTTGAGAGTATGCAGATGTTAGATTCAAAGCCAAATAGTCAGCAAGGCGGACATACTCAGACACAAGGACAGCATAGTCATGAGGTGCCAGTAGTTCACGAGAATGTAGCGCATCAGTATCAGCAACCTCAACAGCATCAAATTCCTGAGATTGATATTGATGAGGATGAGATACCGTTTTAATTTATCAAGGGAGGGGCGGTTTCTATTCTGTGAAAATGCAGTTTAATACATCGACCCTCCTCTACAACTTTCACAAATTTGAAAAAAAGGGGGTACCCTATGGAAACTGAAAACCTAATCTAAGCACATACAGAGCCATTTTTTAGACAAAATAATGGTTCCACTGTTGCACATGTGGCACGCGTGGAACGTAGTGGAAACTTAAAGGTACTCCTGAGAGTTTCATTTCACTGAGGGTAAAGCGAACCGCGACTGTTCCTTAGTTTGTAGGCTTTTTACTTGGTTTACATTTTCAGTTTGTCAACTGGTTACAGTAAATGTGATATATGCTCAAGTATAGCAGGGGCAGGGGGTATCTAAATCTCTACAACCTAAGGGTTTTATTCACCGACGCCTAGACACGATTTTATCGACGGCAATTTTGAAAATTTTAAATAGGTAACAGTTAAGGTAACAGTTAAAATGCACACACATAATGATACGTTAAAAATATTAGATTGCTCAAAAATGACTTTATCAAAGATACTTTAAAGACGGAAGAATTACTAAGTTAAAGAGATAAACCCCATCAGTGTTGGCGGAGTTATTTTAAGGAAACTGCAGTTAAAAGATATTGATTATCAGTGCGTATTTCTTCTAAAAAATACTTAGGTTCTTTCAGAGCTTAAAAACCTACGAGGGTAAAGCGAACCCCGCAAACACACTATTTTTCAGTTTGCAAAAGTAGGTGAAATAAATGAATGTTAATTATTTTATAGTATATCTTTGAAATTCATATTCAGAAAATGGTTCAAAATCTTTTGGATTACGCATCCACTAAAGTATGATATAATTTCCATGCGAATATAAACTTATTAAGTCTAATGGGTTGGTAGAGGTTTACTGGGTAGCTCCTAGTAAACCTTTTTTTTTGCCAACCCTAAGACTTAATAAGGGAGGTTTTATGCGTAAGCTTATATTCGCACTTGTACTTATTTGCATTTTTGCACTTAAGTTACATTAGCTTAAGCAAGGGGTTTTCCCTTGCCTCCCTCCTATTTGAGTTATATGCTAGGTTCTTCTACACCTGTGCCTCGATACGGGTAGCAAGCACCCCGAATTTACACTATTTTTCAGTTTGTAAAAGTTGGTTAAAAAAGAGGTGTAAAAAGGTTAATTCTTTAGCACCTCAACAACTATGCAATTATGTATTTCTCCGGACATCTAAATATGACGTTATGATCTTCATCATAGCCAATAGTGGGTAATAAATTGTTTCTTAGATGCTTTTCTTTTATTTTTTTTGTTGTAACTAATGATTGAATTTCTTTTGCAAGATTTATCTTAGAAGAAGTACGGAGCGCAGGCTACCGTACGCTAAGTAGATATACTACTCAGGATGAAATGAAATTGTACAATGATAAAATTTATAAATTTATTAGAGTTATCTAAAGTAATATTTTTAACTTATAGGATTACTCACAAGCTCCACTATCCTTAATAGCACTCTTTAATCTTTTAAAGGACTGATTGTCTATGTAGAGGTTTAGCCATGATTCGACCCAATAAGGGAAATCTCGTCCACTCGCACCCCAATTACTTACAGTACCTGCAGTTGTTCCAAGTAAATCCGCAAAATCTTTTTTAGATAATCCAGCAATTTCTAATAACTCATTGAAGTTTTCTTTTTCCATAATAAACACCTTTTCATCATATGTTTATAAAATTGTACCATTTATAGTACAAATGTTTACTTTTCTCTTGACATAATAAACATATGATGATATAATTGTGGTATAAGTAAACATTTGTGAACAAAAGGATTTAAAATGTGCAGCGCTCCTGATACCTTAACAAGATTCGAACTAGCTCAAGACGAAGAAGCTATGAAATATGAATACGCTTGTAATGAGCTTGAAGAGCGTACATTTGATCTTTTGGAAGAACTTAAACAGATAGCAAGTGACGTTGAATCACAACACGGCTTCGACATGAAAGAGGCATTGAAAGAACTTTTATCGGAGGTAGCATAATGGAACTCTCACGCTTTAAAGCCTCAGAGCTTATCAAATCGACAGGCGGAAAGATATTTAGTGCCGTGTTCGTAAAGAAAGACGGTTCCATCCGTGCAATAAACGCACGTATAGGCGTAAAAATCAACTTAAAAGGAGGAAAGAACGGTGCAAGTGATAAAAACGCTTTAATGACGGTTTACGACATGAACGCAAAAGGTTATCGTATGATTAATCTTGCTACGCTTCAACAGCTAAAAATCGGAGGAACTGTTTACTCAGTCCTCTAAAATGATAAGATCACACGGAGGTGATGAAATGAAAGACGATAAAAACTATAAGGATTTTTTAAATTCCGTTTTACTGGACGTAACGGCAACCTATTCGGTTCTATTGGTACTTCATAAGTTTACCGGGCATCAGACAGAGCAAGATGTTCTTTATGTTGCAAAAGAGAGATTAGAGAAAACCATTAAAGAGATCGGAGAAATATTATGAGCAAGCAAGCAACTATATCAAGTGACGAGATAGACAACATACAAGACTATATCAGAGGTACGGTTATACTCTTAAACAATATGCTAGTAGCCCATGAGGGCGGTATCGGCGAACATGAGCATGAGCAACAAAAGTTCCTTGCGCTGCAGTCACCGCTTCATCAAGCTCTAAAGTGTATGGATGATCTAAAAGATAGGCTTGATGGTAAAGTATCAGCATAAGCAACGGTCACGGTAGATCATTGACCGTATATTTACCGAGCATTACCAATCGGTTTAAACTGATAGCCGATAATTCTATCAGTACAAAGTTAGAAACCCCTACTGACTTTTGGCTAACTCATTCTTCCCTTTTAAGTTATACGTCCCTTTATAGCTCAAGTAATTTGCTTGGGCTAAATACAAATATTGATTTTTTTACCGATTTAATAAAGTTATATTATTACATTGTGTTAGGGGACTATGCCATGGATACCGTCAATAATGAGAGAAGTGACTATTTAAAAGTCTTAGATTCATATATAAATTCAACAAGAAACGAAGTATATAAAAAAGCTGGTGTAAGTTTTGAAATAAAGTTTTCGTTAGTATTATTGTTCTCTATAAGCCCAATGTTCGTCTTTATTCCACAAGAATATTCAATGGCTATTATAACTATAATAGCTCCTATATATTTTTTTTATTCATATTATTTAATTACGTTTAGAGTTATGAAAATATTAAAATCAAAATACTCATTAGATGATATAGAAAGTTTTTTAAAATTTAATAACAGGCACTTAGATATACAAAAATTCATTATTTTTTCAATATCAATGAACAATCAAGTGTATAATGATTTAAAATCAGTTATAGAAAAACTTGATCAGGAAATTAGTACATATAAAAGTACTAATTTTTTGGGTACACCTGTATCTATGCTATTTACAGGAGTAATAGGCTACTTATTGGCTATAGAAATTGAAAGCAATGTAAAAGATTTTATAATTCCCTTATTATATTTGGCTACACTACTTTTTTTTTCAGTGTATTATTTCTCCTACACTTTTAGACCTAAGGGTTTTATATTAAGAGAAATAAAGCAGTTTGTATTATGGTATGAAGATTTTGGTAAATCTGTTCAAGAGAAGAATCCACACAATGACTGAGTAGTTGATTTTTTAACTTACAAACAAATCATGATTATCCCAATATTATTTGAGAAACCCATATAGCTGAAAAATCTGTATATAGTAGTTGCACCGATGAAAATTTCATAAGTGAATATTTAGTTGTGTGGACTTTTACTATTAGATAAAATCATGCTAAAATATTTTTATTTAAAATGAACGATTACACTAGGCACTTTTGGTTTATGTTACATTATATGTTACATTTAGAAAATTACTACATTACAAAACCCCACTATTTAGGTCTTTATAGCATATCATTCAATTCCCCACGTCCCACCAATTATAAAACCGCCATAAATCCCTAAATATAGGTACATAACTACTACTTTAAGGTTTCAATTTTTAATGCTTTGCTACCCTATTGCTACCCATTATTGAAGTTTTCTGCCCTTTAAATACAAATAAATACATATTTATGACTCTAATTAAGAACACGACTAATTAAGCCGAAGATAAAAACTATGAAGTTGCAGCAGCGGAAATGTTAGATAGTAGGTGGGCTAAACAAACACCATCAAGAGCGAATGAATTGTCTAGGAGAGTAATTCAACTAAAATATAAATAAATAATGATAGAGTTCTTTATGTAATATTGAAGTCAAGGGAAAAAGATACTTTTCAATACATATAGCTTTATATTCATTTTTTTACCAATAGTATTATCAATCTACTATGGGTTACTTCATTTTAACTACAAAAATTATGCAAAAATATTTTTAATTCTAGCAAGCCTATTTTTTTACGGATATTTTAAAATAGAGTATCTATTAATACTACCGTTCTCAATCGGGTTCAATTATCTGATAGGCGACTATTTACAGAGAAACTCTAAAAAATCAATTCTTGTTTTTGGAATATCTATTAATATATTATTACTAGCATACTTCAAATATACCATTTTTATTACTAGTAATATCGAGAAACTCTTAGCACTTGATTTACAACTACCTGAAATTATTTTACCTATAGCAATATCTTTTTATACATTTCAACAAATTACATACCTAGTAGATAGTTACAAAAAAATTATTGATGACCATAGTTTTATCGATTACGCCCTGTTTGTAACATTTTTTCCTCAATTGGTCGCAGGACCAATTGTGCATCATAAAGAGATGATGCCACAGTTTAATACTTTTCATAATCTGAAAATTAACTATAACCACTTGGTAACAGGGATACTAATCTTTTCTATCGGATTATTTAAGAAAGTAGTTATAGCAGATTCTCTTGGTTTATACGCAGAGGAAGGGTTCGATCAAACAATTGTTTTAACAGTGTATGATGCTTGGCTTTCATCTCTAGCATTTACATTTCAGATATATTATGACTTTTCAGGTTATACCGATATGGCGATAGGGTTAGCCCTATTTTTCAATATCAAACTTCCACAAAACTTCAACTCGCCATATAAAGCACTCAATATTCAAGACTTCTGGCGTAGATGGCATATGACACTCTCAGGCTTTTTTAGAGATTATATATATATTCCACTAGGCGGTAATAAAAAAGGTGACATATTGATGTATCAGAATATGTTTTTAGTCTTTTTAATTGGTGGTATATGGCATGGAGCAGGATGGGGATTTATTTTATGGGGTGTATTGCATGGCGTAGCAATTATAATATATCAATTATGGAAAAAAACAAATATCGTATTACCCAAGGTTCTTTCTTGGTTGATACTATTTAACTTTCTAAATATTACATGGGTGTTTTTTAGAGCGCAAGATATAGATGATGCAATAAAAGTTATTAAGGGCATGTTTATGATGTTTAATGTCCCTGTTATGGTGTTTTCATTTGATGATTTAGATTTATACTATTTGTATGCTCTTCTATTAGGTTCATTGCTATCAATATTATGGTTTAAAAACTCTAATGAAATGATAGACAATGCCTTAGAGAGTCGATGGACATACCCTTTAAGTGTAATTTTACTGATAATTAGTTTTTTACACTTAGCAGAAGAAAAAACATTTATTTACTTTAATTTTTAAAATAAAAAATAGGGGGAAAAAAGTTATGACTAAAGCTAAAGCACTGTTTTTTAAAATTGTAGCAACTACTTTTTTTATTACACTCCTCTTTGTTTTTTTGATAAATATAGTGTTTGATCCATGGGGTGAATACAGATGGATAAATCATCAACTAAACCAATATAAACTAGAAACAAGACAGACATCCGTAACCACACTGCTAGATAAACTTGAAAAAGATAAATATGCATTAGTATTTGGAACAAGTAGAATAGGTATAGTTGATAAAGATGTAACCGGTGAGCCAACACTAAACTTTAGGAATACCGTATACGGATACCCCCAAGATGTCTGGAGTTTTCTTCAGATGTTAGAACCCAAACATATCCAAAATATCACAAGAATATATTACCAATTGGATGTTATAGCATGTAGTAATTATAGTTTTAATATGCCAAAGAGTAGATTAGAACTTGAAATTGAAAAATTTACCAATATCTCAAAAGAAAAAATTAGAGCTATATATGACATGATTAAATTTAATTATTTGCAAATGGATAATAAAAAATATGGTTATCATATTTCCGAGTTTGGAAGCACTGTTAATGATAGAAAAACTAATATAAACAATGAGGATGATAATATATACTATGAGAATTATCCAACATTTGATGAGGACATCGATTTACTACATAAAATAGATGATTTTATGACAAAAAGAAATATAAAAATACAATATTTTGATTTACCTATTTACGCAAGTAGTGATAGTAAAAATAATATACGTAATTCAACTATACGTAGATTTTATTCACAAGGGTATAGATATATGAAATATACGGAACATATTAATAGTTTTTATACCATGAAAAATCTTGATTTAGATCAGAGTTACTTTAACGACTCTACTCATTTAAATAAAAATGGCTTACAGATTGTTTTTCAAAATGTCATTAAAAAAAATAATTTATTTTTAATGACAAACGAGAAGGTTCTTTTTTTGTTAGAACAAAACAATTTAGATAAAAATATTTTTACGAAAAAGCTTGCTAATTATCAGGAAAAATTTAGATTACATAATCAGTTAATGGTATTAACAGATAAAGAGGATAATCAAGATATAGAAAAGTTTGTAAATCTTTTTACTTTGTATGCAATCGACGCGAGAGATTATCATTATTTTTTTAATATTAAAATTTATGAAAAAGCTTTTAAAATTTTATCAAATAGAAAAAAGAAAAATATACTTTTCCTTCAAGCCATAAATGTATATGTAGAAAGAGATAAACATGCAATGTTACATTTTCACATTGATCATAGTAGGGATAATTTTTACAAGTTCGCAAACAAATCTGCAAATACGTACTTACACCATTTGGTCACTATAGAGGATATTGATAGGATCACAATGCATAATATTAAATTCCTTGCTGATAGCAATATGATACATGATATAAATAAGTTTCAAAACACACCTGTATATTATGCAATAATTAGTAAGCAATATATGAAAACAAGTATTTTAATAAATAGGGGCGCAAAACTAAATCTTAAAAATATTCTAGGGAAAAGTCCACTTAGATATACATTTGGTGAATATAATATCACTGAATTACTTTTGAAAAATGGCGCTAATGTGAATAGTTATGGGATTAAGAGTACTGATAATCCTCTGTTTTATGCAATAATCAATAATGATATTAAATTAATAAAATTGTTAATTAAATATAAAGCAAATTTAAACTACCAAGACGAAAATGGTAATACATCTCTTCACTATTACTTACATCACAAGAACCCTGAAGTTTTACGCATGTTACTAGAAGCGGGAGCAGACCCAAGTATTGAAAATAAGAATGGGCAGCTAGCTGTAAAGAAAAATACTGGATGAGTTGATAATAAACGGACGAGAGAAAGCCATTAAGAGCTAATAAATTATCAAATAGGATTTTTGCTTTAAAGTAATTATGGACTAGGGTTCGATTCCCTTTTTTGAATCAAACTACCCTACCCTCTATAAAATTTTAGGTGGGTACAAAACTGGGTACAAATATGTACTAAAAAAGACGGTTAGTAGTACCCACTGTGTTTCTAAATCCCTATTTTAGGGCATGTTTAACGGTTCGATTCCCCACGTCCCACCAATCAAACGCCCTTTATGAAACCCCAAAAACAAGGGATTTAATAACCATCTAAAAGTTTCTATTTTTCCTTCGATGTAACCTATCTAGGTTTTACTTTCCATAAAAAACTGTTTAATATCATTCACTATTACAGCATCAATAAAAGATTTTTCAACCATAGCTTCCATTATCATAATTGCTTCATTGTGGTTCATTCCATTGCGATATGGTCTGTCTTCTGTTAAAGCTTGGTATATGTCAAGACACCCCATTAAGCGCTCTTCAAAACCAAGCTCTTCGGCTGAAAAACCATATGGATAACCACTGCCATCCAATTTTTCATGATGACAGTAAGCCCATCTTTCTATTTCATGAAATCCTTTTAAATTTCTAAGTGTAAAATGTGTGAAATAGGTATGAATTTTAATATCTTCAAACTCATCTTGATCTAAAGGTCCATCCTTTTCCAAAATTTTGTTTGAAACGGCTAATTTACCGAGATCATGTAAAGAAGCTGCTATCTTCAATTTTATGATCTTTTCTTCGTCGAAGTTATAATAACTTGACATTCTTTCTATTTTTTCTATAAGCCCTCTTGTATGTTTGTAGGTAAATTTAGATTTTGAATCAATAATTTGAGAAAAAACTTTTGTTATTTTAAGAATCTCTTTCCAATCAATATCAATACTAATCTCTGGAATATAATCCGTTAGTGACTGGTTTAATGTAACTTCTTGCATATCAAGCCAAAAAGATATTTCATCACTGATTTTCATAAATGCCCTTACGACATTTTCATCGAATAATTTTCCAACATTTTGAGCTGAAAAATCTTTTATAGATTTTTTATTTTTTTTTGAATAGTCACAAAGATCAAATTTAAATTCTATTTCATCGGAAAAAGATAGTATCTTTGCCATCAATGGAATTTCATTACAATTTTTTTCATAGAAACCACTACCATCACAATGTTCATGATGGTATAAAATAACATTTTTCGGATTAGTCAAAAACGGAAAATTTTCAATGTTTTTTTCACCAATACGACAATGATCTTTTATCTCTTCTAAAGCTTTAAACTCTGTATCTTTATAAGTTAGAGCACCGTTTAACACTGCCTCGGTTAGTCCATTATCATGCATGATTGCAAGGGAAACAAGATCAAAACACTCTTCATCATTAAGAGCAAGTTCTTTTGCGATACGAACTGAAATATATGCAACACGTTTAGAATGAAAAGTATTAGTCTTAAGTATTTCTTGTTCAGATAAATCTAACGCAGTTGAAACACCCATTAAAAAAGAGTTTAGATTAAATTCCATTATAAACCTTTTTTAATAATGATATCACAAAATTATCTGCAGACTCCATTTGTTCGATAAGTACATATAATTTCAATTCGGCTATACTGTTTAACCAAATGGTAATACTTGGTTAATTGATGGACAATAATTCCATTTTTTCACAGTCGAAATAGTACTGCTTTTAACTGAATGCTATTTTTTTAGCTCTGCAAACTGTTTTGGTTTTGAAAATTGCAACACTAAAGTGTTTTTAGGCTTTTTTGAATGATTGTGGTATTCTTCAACAACATATTCTGAATTCGTAATTTTAATTAATTGTAATTCAGTCGGACGTTCAAATACAGTATAAGTAATTCGTCCATCTTCATTGATCTTAGCATCTAAAGTATCTGTTTCATCCAACAAACTTTTATAAAAAATTACATAAAATAGCTTTAACTTCTTATCTTCCATATAAAACTTAGCGATTGTATCATAACCAGTTTTCTCAACTATGTAAAAAGTTTTACCTGTAAGTAACTCATTTGTGAATTTTAAATTTCCTGCATTAACATAATTCATGAATAGTGATAACACCCCAACAAATATAAACAATCGTTTCATTTAAAGTCCTTGAAAAACATGATTACAATGTTATCATTATCTTATTAATATTTGCAAAAAACATTTTATTCGACTCACTGAGTCACATCCACCATCAAGAGCTAATTTTGCTAACACACTAATAGTTTAAAAAAGAGGTTTAATGGAAAAAATTTCATACTAAGATCAAACACAAAAGTAAAAAAGTTTTTATTATTTACTGCTCTGATAGACACCTCTCGGGTGTCTTGTTTTATCATTTAACTGCAAGTATTGATGTCCAAATACCGTGTAAATTACATCCTGCTCTTGCTTTTAGGCTTTTAACTCCATCCATTTTTACGGCAAATAAACCTTCTCCACGAGAAATTTCCGGTTCTAAGATTGTTTTACCAATTAGCTTATTATCAGCATAAAGTTCAATAAAGTCAATCCAATGATCTGGCGTGCTTGGATGTATGATACCGCCTTGTCCTACAGTTATTTCAACAAGAGTATAACCTTTTTTATCCTTCTCTTTGACAGTAATAAGCGGTGTGTGCTTTAACTCACCTTTTTCCATTTTTTTAGGATTTTTTGGTTTCATCTCAATACGGTTCATCTCTTCTACTTTCATTTTAGCTTGAGCACTAACAGCTGTGGTTATAGCTAAAGCAGCACCGATTTTTATAGCTTCTCTTCTATCCATAGTGTTTCCTTTTATTGATTATTTATGATATCTTAGCTTTTTTTAATTAACAGAGACTTCAATTAATAAAAAAGATCTCAGTTAGAATTAGTTAAAAACTACAAATACTTTTAGCGTTAAAGGAATAGATAATGCTTGACATACTAAAACTATAGAATTAAATAATTTTTATGTAAAATATAAGGAGTACAATGAGAAAACTGAAAGTTAATGTTGATGATATATTAAACAATCACAAGATATTTAGAGCCGCCAATGCTGATAAAGATCAGTGGTTTGTATATACTTTTAGTGATTTTAGAAATAGAGAGTGTGATTCAGACGAGATTTTTCATGTTTATCTAAAAGAGATGTTTAAAAGAAAAGATTTGAAAGATAATCAAGATCAAGCGATATGGTTAGATTATTCCGGATATAGATTAAACGAAATATAAATCTAAAAGAAAAAACTTAAAAGGTGATTTACAATGCTTAGACTTGTTTTTGTGCTCATACTATCCTATTCTCTTGCAACTTCCAATAGCATTGTATTAAATCTTAATGAAAAATGCGATGATGGAGATAGCAAAGCCTGTTTTGACTTAGGTCTATTATATGACTTTGGTGAGGATGTATGCCAAGATAAAGAGACCGCAGCAGAGCTATATGAGAAGTCGTGTAATCTCGGTAATGCTAGAGGATGTTATAACCAGGGGTTGATGTACGCTAACGGTGAGAGCGTGGAAAAAGATAGAAAAAGAGCCATTGAACTCTATAAAAAAGGGTGTGAACTCGGTTACAAAAGTGCTTGTGTTGAAGCTGGAATAAAATAGATAAGTAAAACAAGCTCAAGCAGGTTACTTGAGCTAAAGGGATGTGTACAACTTAAAAGGGAAGTGAAGTAGTCTAAAGTTAGTTAAGGGGTTCTAACTTTGTACTAATAGCATTATCGGCTATAGGATTTAACCAAATGGTAATGTTCGGCAAACAGATGGATAATAGTTAATTTTTTAGAGTTAAAAATATCTAATTACGAGCGACTGATAAAAATAGATCATAGTCTAATTGTGAGTGAAAAACAAATAAGACATCAATATCACTATTTTTTGTTGCTTTCAAAACTGTGTCATAGGCGATTTTCATAGCTTCATTTTTCGGATATCCGTAAATTCCCGTAGAGATAGAAGGAAACGCTATGGATTTGCATTTTAGTTTGAGTGCCTCATTTATAGAGTTTTTATAACAGTTACTTAGAAGAGTTGCACAACTATCTGCACACTCTGAATAGATTGGTCCAACGGTATGAATCACATACTTAGCGCACATATTACCCGCAGTTGTGATAACGGCTTCGCCTGTGGGTAGTCCCTCAGGATAAGATGAAGAGCGTAGTGCTTTACACTCGTTATATATTGCATCGCCGCCGGCTCTATGTATTGCACCGTCTACGCCGCCGCCTCCAAGCAAAGAGTTATTTGCGGCATTGACTATAGCATCGCTACATTCTAACGTTATGTCACCTTGCTTAATTTGAATATGTTCTAAAAGTTCCATACTCAAAATTATAACAGAGCTGTTTAACTAAAATTACTGAGCTGCGTAAGCCTCTTTTTCTTTTTCAATCAATACATCTGCTAAAAAGAAATAGGCCTCTTTCCACGCCTCTAAAATCTCTTCTGTTGCCGCGTCACCAAGGACCTTCTTAATCGCCTCTAGTATAGAAATTCCAACAATCGGGTAGTGTTCAGGTTGAACGTTTGTACGAACATGTGCGCTCACCATCTTTTCAATCGCTTTGTCCAATACGGACAGGTTATCTATATTTGCTGCATATGCACCGACAGCTGCAGCTAATTTTTTATGTTGATCAGGATCGGCATCTTTAAACATCTCTTTAACTTCAGGATGATTTGTGAACATGATTTCATACATTGCTGATGTTATCTCTTCTGCATGCTGTGCTACAACCGGTGCCGTAGCTTTTACTATTTCAATCGTTTTTTCTGATAATCCCATGTAACGCTCCACTTATAAATGTTATTTAACATCTAAAGTATAAACTATATGACTATTTTTAAAGCGATAAAAATGTATATATTTTAGGCAGCTTCTATAAAGAAAAGATGAAATTTTAAAATGGAAGACTAAATAGAACCGCAGTTCATAATGGATTTAAATCTTAACTGCGGTCATATATGATTTTCTACTCTTGGTTACTGTTTTGAGCTATCTCTTCACGAACCTTGTCCATATCTAGCTCTTTAGCCTTCTCGATAAGACTCTTTAAATTTTGTTCAGGAAGTGCTCCGGCTTGATTGAATACTACCACTCCCTCTTTGATAACCATCAATGTTGGAATAGATCTAATTTGAAAATGTCCTGCTAACCCTTGTTCTATTTCAGTATTAACTTTTGCAAATGCGATATCGGTATACTCTTCTGCAACTTTTTCAAATACGGGTGCAAATGATTTACACGGTCCACACCACTCAGCCCAAAAATCGATTAAAGTAATATCATTATTCTCAACAATTTCATTAAAATTTGCCTCGGTCATCTCTATATATGCCATTATTATCCTTCTTATAAGTTTATGCACTATAACATAAATAAATAAGTTTAAAATAATTCTCTAGAAAAAAAACTACATAAAAATTCATTACGTAGAAAATATCTACTTATGATAGAATCTAATCCATGATTAGGCATTTCTTTATATTTTTATTAGTTATATCATCACTTCATGCCAATCGTACACAACATGAAAGTGTGAGCGTACAACTCAAGTGGTTTTACCAATACCAATTTGCAGGTATTATTATGGCTAAGGAGAAGGGTTTCTATAGCCAAAATGGTCTAGATGTCACGATAAAAGAGAGAGATTCAAGTAAGAATAATATCGACCAGGTAGTAAAAGGTGAATCAAATTACGGCGTCGCAGATTCAGTCATTCTAAGATACAGAGCAGAAGGTCTTCCAGTAAAAGTTATTGCTACAATATTTCAGCATAATGCAATGGTACTTATTAGTAAAAAACAGAGCGGTATCCTCAGTCCTTATGAATTCAAAGGCAAAAGAATCTCATTTCAAGAGGGTTTAGATGACAGTATTATAACAAGTCTGCTAGCATTCGCAGATCTTGAAAAGAGTGATTATATAAAAAAACCTATGGATTTTACTCATATGGATTTTATCAACGATGATGTGGACATCTCAGAAGCATACATAAGTATAGAACCCTATTGGATGAAGAAAAAATACGACATCGATGTCAATATCATTGATCCTAAAAATTACGGTATAGATTTTTACGGTGACCTCATCTTTACAACTGAAAAGGAGATAAAAGAGCACCCACATAGAGTTATTGCATTTAGAGATGCAACCATCAAAGGGTGGAACTATGCACTTGAACATAAAGATGAGACGATAAAAACGATACTCAAACACTACAATACAAGAAACTTAGAGTATGAACAGCTCCTGTATGAGGCACGTATCACGGAAAATCTTATCGCTGCAAAATATATTGATTTAGGTAGTGTTAGAAAGGAACGCTTTAACATACTTGCCGATCTTTATACTACACAAGGAATTTCAAGCCAAGCACTTAAAAAAGCAGTTGATGAGATCATATATGATCCAAAGCAAGAAAAATCATTTTTAGAAAAAAATGTTGATCAGATAATTTGGATATCCCTATTCCTAACATTAGTGTTGTTTTTATTGATAGGCTACAACAGGCACCTTAAATATATTGTCAACGAAAGAACAGAAGAACTAGAAAAAGAAAAACTCAAAGCAGAGGAAGCATCAAAAGCCAAATCACAATTTCTTTCAAATATGAGTCATGAAATACGCACACCTATGAATGGTATTATTGGAATGAGCCATATTGTTTTAAAATCCACGCTTGAACCTAAACAGAGAAAACAGATTGAAAAAATCAGTAATTCTGCCACTATCTTACTGCAAATAATTAATGATATTCTAGATATTTCTAAAATTGAGGCCGGAAAACTAGAACTAGAGAAAACGCCGTTTGATATCTATGAGCTTTTTGAAAATATCCATTCACTCTTTGAACAGAAAGTAAAAGATCAGGGAATAGACTTTTCCATAGAATACGATAAATCACTCGGCAGAAACTTTATGGGTGATAGTCTAAGAATTTCTCAAGTATTAATTAATCTCATCGGAAACGCCATAAAATTCACCTTTGACGGTGAAGTCAGAGTAAATGTAAAAAAAGTTTCTGATGACAGATACATTTTTTCAGTTAAAGATGACGGAATAGGACTATCAGACGAACAGCAACAAAAACTCTTTAAAGCCTTTACACAAGCAGACCAAAGTACCACCAGAAAATTTGGGGGAACTGGGCTTGGACTTCTCATCTCTAAACAATTAGTTGAACTCATGGATGGAAAAATTTGGGTGGAGAGCAAAGAGGGACTAGGTAGCCTTTTTAGTTTCGAAATAGAATTGAAAAAGATTGATGATCAAAGTAGTACACAAATTTCGTTTGAAGAGTACTTGAACACTGTCAATAGAGATGAAAGCAAAATTAGCGATAATCACAATAGTCCTAAAATAAACTGGGAGGATAAAACTATACTGCTTGCAGAAGACGGACTAACAAATCAAATGGTCGTTCAAGGTATCTTAGAAGAGAGCAAAATAAAAATTGATATTGCTCCTAATGGACAGATAGCTGTTAATATGTTTAATGATAATAATTACGATCTCATTTTAATGGATATCCAAATGCCTGTAATGGACGGATATGAAGCGACAAAAGCGATTAGAGAAAAAGATGACAAAATACCTATTATTGCACTGAGCGCTAATGCGATGAAAGAGGATCAAGATAGAACTAAAGAGGTTGGAATGAATGATCACTTAAGTAAACCTATTAGACCTGCAGTGCTTGTTAACACGCTAAATGAATATTTATAGCTTATTATCAATCACCATACTATATCTGAATAGAATAATCACCTGTCATTGTATAACTGATACTATTTTCGTTCAGTAGTTCAACTATTTGAGCAATAGTTCGTATTGCATTAAAAGAGCTCATATCATTGATAGTGATCTGTTTAGAGTGGATATTATACTTACAATTAGAAAATCTTTTTAGAATGTATGACATAATCAGAGTAATGTCTTTCAATGCATTCCTGTGGCTACACCTATAAGTTCCAAAGTTGTCAAGTACCTTATAGAGATCTAGTTCGGAAAAAGGTTTTAATATTTTCTTTCTATTATAAGTCTTAGCGCAATAATCACAACCATTTGTATCTATACAAGTTATTTTTTTGCTAAATGAGATGGTATTTTGTTTTGGATTGATTTCAACTATATCACTAAGAAGCTTTTGACTCTCATCACACTCTAAATCAACTAAGAGATAATCAACGGAGTTAGATCTATATCGATCTATCCCCTCATCTGCATCCCTAGGAACAATAAGCTTCCAATCATCAATGGCATTTGATAAATTGCGAACGGTTTGGCTCGTCTCTTCATTCGTACTAACCATTAGTATATTCATAATAAATCCGATACTAAATAACTATTTCTAATATATAATGATAACATATTGACCACAAATTCACCCACATAAGCTACTCAAATCTCTCAATCCCCTTTAACCTGCTAATAATATTATACTCTATATTTGAAGCAATGAAGCTCCCTTTAGGGTAGCATTTGTTATTTCACTCTTTTTAATTAGCAATCCTTCAAGTGAAAACGGGGGTGCGTACTCTTTTATATTTTCTTTAATAAACTCTACTAAATAATCGTTTTTTTCTACAACACCGCCACCTAAAACAACCATTTTTGGATTAAAAAGTGCTATCGCAGTAGCGCAAGCAAACAGAAGAGCTTTTTCAAATTCTACTGCGATCTCACTCTTTTTTTCTTTTAAATCAGCAAGTTTGACATTGTCGATATTTGAGTGTTTTTGCAATGCTGAACCTGATGCAAAAAGTTCTATACAGTTATCTTTTCCGCATCCGCATCGAAACGGAGCTTTTTTATAGGGTATATGACCTAGTTCACCAACCAGATTTAAACTTGAGTGCACAAGCTTTCCATTTTCTATATAACCACAACCGATACCCGTACCAATATAGATTGCTACAAGATTTTTTTCTTTAAAATGATCAGCTTCGGCTATAGCAGCACAGTTAAGATCATTTTCTATCTCAAGAGTTACATTATACTTCTGTTCAAAAAAACTTTTTATATCCTTTTCCCCAACTGCAATATTAGGTGCAGAGATTATTTTTCCATCTCTGACCTGTCCTGCATACGATATCGCGATGAATGTTATATCTTTATATTGTTGCAGCTGCTCTTCAATATATGAAACTAACTCGGTATCGGCACTCGGTATACTATTTTGAATAACCCTGTTTTCATCATGAAGTTCACTTCTTAAATTTGTTCCCCCTATATCTATATAGAGTTGCATCTACTTTTCCGTTAACTTATGATATATTTTTTTATACTCCAATGCCCTACTCTTCCAGCTAAAATCTTGGTTCATATTGTGCCTTTTTATGCGCCTAATTAACTGCTTTTGTTGATACAAACTCACTGCTCTTTTACAAGCATCAATGAATTCATCTGTTTGAAAATTCTCAAAAGTAATCCCAAAACCACCTTCAGGCTGCATTGCAAAACTATCTACACTTTGTACACTATCATGTAGACCACCAACGTCTCGTACAATAGGAATAGAGCCGTAACTCATGGCGATCATCTGGTTTAGTCCGCAAGGTTCATACATTGAAGGCATCAATAAAAAATCAGATGCCCCATACATTCTACGCGAAGTTTGTTCATCATAACCAAAACGTACATGAACATTCTCATACTTTTGTGTTGCCTTGATCAAAGCTTTATGATATTTCTGTTCTCCATCACCTAAAATTGCGATATTTATATCCAGTAACGCAATCTCTTTTAAAGAGTTAATCAGAAGTTCCAAACCCTTTTGCCATGTAAATCTGCCGATGAAAATAAAAAGCGGTTTTGTCTCATCTTGTAACGAAACACTCTTTAAAAATTCGCGTTTGTTCACAGATTTTGCAGACATAACCCTGGCATCATAATTTTCATAAAGCGCTTGATCTTTTTTAGGAGAAAAATCATCACTGTCGATACCGTTTAAGATACCCACTAACTTCTCTTTATAAAAACCTAGCAATCCTTCTAAACCGTTTCCAAACTCTTTGGTTAAAATCTCTTTAGCATAACTAGGACTTACCGTAGTGATAACATCACTGTATATAATGCCCGCTTTTAAAAAATTCACATCTCCGTAATACTCTAAAGAAACATAACTGTAATAACTTTCACTAAGTTCAACTCTACTTAGCGCTCCTTTGTCAAAAACACCCTGATATGCCAGATTGTGGATAGTGAAGATTGTTTTGATCCCCAACTCTTTTTCTTGAATTAGAGGTGCACATAAAGCACTCTGCCAATCATTGAGATGTAGTAGATCAAAACCACTTGAGAACCTCTGTACCCACTCAATAACAGCGTGACAAAAGAGTCCAAAGCGCGTATCATTGTTTTCATATCCGCCGCGTTCATCACCGTAAAGATCTTCCGTTTCACTTAGAACAGGAGCATATAGGAAATAACACTTCAATCCATTATAGAGAGTAAAAAAATACTCCACCTGATGATTGATCCCATCAAGTGTTATTTTAAAGCTTACCCCGCTGGAGGTGATACCGTATTTAGCCCTGTCGATACTTTTGTACAAGGGCATTATCAAGGTCATATCTACACTTTGTGACAGTGCCTTAGGAAGCGAGTAAGAGACATCTGCTAACCCGCCGCTTTTAGCAAATGGATAGATTTCACTTGACACAAATAGAGTTTTTAAAGGATGGGAATTACTCTTCACTCAATTCTCTCATAAGTTTTGCACTTCGCTCGGGTTCAACCGGATTTATCATTGTTTCAGTTGCAAGTTCAAAACCGCCATGACGGTAAATACGCGGCATAATTCGAATGTTAAACCCACAAATCTTTTCAAGATGATCATGAAAATCTGCCGTATCGAAACTTTTTTGCATAGGCGGCATGGAAAAAGAGAGGTTAAAATCAAATCTTCCAAGTTGTGCACTCATTCTTTTAAAAATATCGTTTAAAAGCTCGGCAAGTATGTGTAGATCATCATCTTCAATCTGATTTAGTTTACAAAATGTCTTTTTACTTGAAGCTATCATCACCTCAAAAGGATAAGCACTTGCATAGGGACAAAATGCCACAAAGTTACCGTTTTGTGATACGATCCTCTCTTTACTTTTTAGCTCTTGATGTACGATATCGTCTAAAATGGCTCTACCTGTTTTTTTATAATACTCATACCCTCTTTCCATTTTACGAATAACACTCTTAGGGATGGTCGGAAGTGCTATAATCTGAGTATGAGGATGCTGTTGCGTACCGCCTGCCGAAGCACCGTCATTTTTAAAAATGGATATGTAACTAATTCTACCGTCTTTATGAAGATCGACTACTCTACTAGTGAGTGTACGCAGCCAGTTATAAAACTCCTCAACACTAAAATCACTCATGTGATTAAGGTGTCTTGGCGTATCGATAACGACTTCATGCGCTCCAAATCCTTCCCATGTGCTATAAATACCATCGGGTGCACTCTGCTTCGGTGCTTCTATCTGCACTGCACGATAAAGGTTTGGAACTACTCTACTCTTCCAGCCGGTACTATTGGGTTCTGAATTCTCTCTGATAGCAAAAAGCTCTTTGGGTGTTCTATGTTCGTTTCCTTCACAAAAAGGGCATGTTTTAGGCAGGATTGTCGCCTCTTCCCACGACATATGATCAGGTCTATGCAGACGTTCTGGTGCAATAATTACATAGTTATCGCTCAATAGATCGTGACGTATTTCAGACATTATTCACCTCAACCGAACCTTGTAGAACAAAACTTTTTGAAAACGGTAATAGTAGCGCCAAACTCAGTTGTTGTGTCGTTAGATCAAATCCCATCTCACTTTGAGAAACAGTTTTCAGCGGGAAATAGTGACAATTTACTCTCTCTTCAAGTGAAATAGTTATGCTCTTTTGAAGATGCGTATCAAAAATTTCAATCTTTTTTACACCCTCTATCGTTCCGCCGTCACTCATAACATCACCGTTTATTTTCAAATGTTCATGATCTGCAAAGTGTAAGTTTAGCTCGAGTGCATAGGTAAATAGACGTTCACTTGAAGTGCTAAACTGTATAGAAAAATCAAATCCCTTCTCTTTGGGTTTAAAACTTTTCTGCAGATGCGAATTTTCCTTATGAGGTAAAAAAATACCGCCATTGCGTTCAAAGTGGATCTTCTTACTTGAACTTCGGTGTTGAAACGGTTGGTTACTAAAGTCACCGTACTCATTAAAATTACAGTGCTTGAAACTTGAAAGATTGAAACTCTCATCGGTTATATGATCGATAAAAGAGTTTTTGACATACCAATCATAAACAAGCGCATCTTTTAACTCATCACTTACATCAAAATCCATTGCATGAATGGTATCGATACCGTCTTGAGTAACCTCATGATGCTCTTTATGTTTATTCTCTTCTAAAATCTTTGCATGATACGATTCTTTACGTCTCGTCAAACAATTTTGCCAGTTAAATAGTGCATCTTTTGCATCAAATTCGATTAATTGTCCTGAAGCCCTCTCATCAAAACGAAGTATTAGATTTTCTCCGACTGATTTTATTTTTTTATATCCATCTATAGAACTCTCATCAATCTCTATAAGGACATTTTGAGTATATCGCTCATTTTCTGCTTCTATCAAGAACTTATAGGCGTTGTCACGAAGATTTGGCAGATAGAGACCTCCAAATACACCGTGCCATAAGACGTCATTTGTCTGCAGTTTATAGAGGCTGTCGCTGAATTTTTTACTTTTGACATTTTTATGAACTTTAGAAAGTTCTAGCATCCTTTTATGGATACGGTTACTCTCATCATATTTGACAAAAAAGTTCTTCCAAATACCGCCTTTTAAGAATTTGATGCCCTCATGATCAAAACGCTCATGCCCCATCTGCTCTTTAAACTCTTCTAATTTTGCCGCATCATCAGCTTTTAAGCTCCACTCACCCATCTCAAAATAGGAGACATTGGGCAGATACGCAACTCCTCTTGGTCTGTTAGCTTCATAATATTCACCAAAATGTTGCGGTTCAATCATTTCATCATCTAACACTTTTTTTACAAAGTTTTCAAGCCATCCCTTCTCATAAACCCACTCGTGAGTTCCAGGCCACATTCCAAACTTCTCAGCATCATCAAAAATTACAGCTGCACTATTTTCTTCATGATCGATACTTTTAATAGCATCTATGGCACTTTGCACACTCATAAAGGGTATCGCATAACGCAACTTTTTACTGATTGGAAAAACTCCTAACTCACGTCCGCCCTCTTCAGTTTTATAATAACCCTCTAACTCATGCTCTTCAAAACCGGTACACTGAAAGTGATAATCATCAATAACCGTATACTCAATGCCCGCTTCCTTAATATCAGGTATCAGTGCAGATTCCCATACACGTTCAGTAAGCCACATTCCCTTAGCTTGTAAGCCAAATTTTTTCTCTATAGTGCTACTCAGTTTTTTTACTTGGGCAACTCTATCTGTTGAAGGGATCACACTTAAGATAGGTTCATAATAACCTGCGCTAAAAAACTCCAAAGAGCCTTTTTGCGCTAACTTTTTCATTTTTGAAAAAAGCTTAGGATGATCATTTTCTATCTGTTCTAACAACCAACCGCTACAGTGCACTGAAAAACGAAATTCAGGATATCTGCTCATCACATCAAAAAAAGGACCATAACACTTTTGCACACCATCATCAATAACCTCTTTAAAGTTATCTACAGGCTGGTGCATATGTATCCCAAACAACAACGCCGTTTTTTTATTCCCCATTACTCTACTCCCCTAAATAAACCAATTAGCTCCGTAATCTTCATTTAAATCAATCGCAAGTGCCCCAAATCCAGGTAGTGTTTGCACAATGGTTCCCTCTTGTTCTATCTCAAATCTCAAATGAACCTTTTCCATATCTTCAAATAGCTCTCGCTCTAAAAATATCTCAATTGAATCACGTACCTTCATTACGATTTCCGATCTTTTACTCTTTTTACTAATACGCAATACAAATCTTTTATCCAATTCTTCAATAATAACGCGAAGTGTAGAGTTTACACCCACCAGCTCATCTATATCTCCTTGAAAAGATGTGTAAATATTGCCTCTTTCATCTTGCCCGTAATTAATCTGTGCGATAGGACCTCTAACCCTATCCATCGTTGAGTAAAGCTTGCTCTCATCAATACTTCCAGCTCCGATCCACTCAAAAAATGAGTTATCTATGCCGTCAATTCTTGGTCTAATTGGAAATTGCGGTTTAACCATAAACGAAGCTGTACTTTTATGCTCAATGATCGGCTCATACAAGTCAGCCGGAGGCGTCATCTTCATGAGGTCATACACAGCTATTAAATGTTTTCTAAAAAGTGTATCAAATTCAAGTGCAAAATCGGTATGGTGATCATCTCCGTACCACCAATACCAATCACTACACTCAGCAGCCAAGAAGTGAAATTTGATCTTCTCTTCGGTATCTTCAGAAAACTTTTCTCCTCTGCTGAGATAGTCTCTTTTTGTCTGAAACACCAACTCCCAAGCACGATTTTTTTCACTATTTCCCGACCAAGTAGTAAAATCACCGTTTATCCAGCTTCCGGGTGCCAAATGATTCAGCTCTCTTGTTTTACCTTGAGCTACTTCATCCATTGTCACACTCTTACACCAATGAGTAGTTTCTAGCTTCTCATATAGCTTTGTAAAAAAAGGATAGGCGTTATCATGAAAAAATTCCCATGCATTCTCTCCATCCAATATAACAAATGCCGTATCTGCACCACTATGAGAGATTGGTTCCAGTGCATTTAAAAAGTGTTCAACCGCATCTTCAGCTTTATAGAATCTATAGGTAAATCCTATCAGATCGCTCAATCCGTGGTCTCTAAAGCCCATACTCAAACCGTTATGTTTATAAGCGTGGTAGAGATTATCTCTATTGTTATCACCTAAAGACTTAAAGAGTATTGCCTCATCAGTGGCAATCCACTTGACGCCTAGTGATCTGTAAATTTCCGTACTTGCTTCATCAACCGCACCTTCGGCAGGCCAAAAACCTATAGGATCAATTTTGAATGTCTCTTTATAAAGCTCAATAGCACGTTCTACTTGTATCTGAGCATCATTTTTCAATGAAATAGAGTTATCAACAATAGGAGCGTGAGGATTTGCCTCACGAGCCGTTTGCATGTTGATTAAAAGTGGTAGTATCGGATGATTATAAGGTGTCGTAGATAGTGCGATCTGTCCACTTTTTTGAAGTTGTGCATAAAAGGGTAAAACAGTAGCAATAAACTTAGTTAACTCCTCTAAGAACATCTCTTTATCATCTTGTGTGAAATTGCGACCTTTTTTCATCAAAGCAGCTACCACTTCACTATTTTGACGAAGATATACACCGCACCATGAGATCATAAACATAACCTCAAGATCGATCAGTTCATCATCGCTAAACTTATTTCTACGATAGAGTTCATTAAAGCGTTCAAGTGGTTTCACCATTGTTTCATAGTTTGAGGATTTACAGGTTTTTATTAAAGATTTTTTATCTTCGCTACCGACTTCACTTGGATGTTTTATCCATAAAGACAAAAAATAGTCATTTTTCGTCGGCTCACTATAGAGTTTGATCTGCTCAATCAAAGGCGGTGTTACGTTAAAGGTAGCTTTTAGAGCTGGATATTTTGAAAGTATCCAAGGCATGTCGTAATAATCTTTTATAGAGTGCAAAAAGACCCACGGCATCCGCATGATACCGCTAGCATCACGATAATCAGGCTGATGCATGTGCCACATAAAACTTAAATTCAAAACTCTACTCATCTATTTAGTTGACCATGTCTTAATTTTCTTTTCATAATCTTTAAACAGTTTTTTACCGCTTTTGGAGTCCTTAGATTGTACATAAAAGTTCAAGTTGTCCCCATACTGATCGGGTATCATCAATATCCAATCATTCTCACCGTGCCAAATCTTGACACCATCGATGCTTGAGGACTTCTTATCTTTAGCATCTTCTAAGAATTTACGCATCATTTTGCCCTTATTCTCTTGAGAGCAAGGAAGTTGCATATTTACATAATAGAAATCTTCAATTTTTGAAACTATTTCTGAAAGTTTTATACCTTGACGTGCAGACATTTCAACAACTTTCAGACTTGCGTACATACTATCACGATGCAGTGCGAACTCTGAAAATGCAAAGTTTCCGTCAACCGTTGCGATCAAATCATATTTTGCAAGTTTTTCAGCCTCAAAGTTTTGATATTTTCCACGTCTAATTGAGAGGTTTTCAAAATGATTATCCATAACATCAGGTGCCCAAGTCGGTAAAAATACACGTAGTTTTTTACCCCCTTTTGCCTCCATGTTCATAAGATACAAAATAACTAAAAGCATCGTATCTTTTTCCAACACTTTACCGTCATCAGTTACAATCTGAAACTTTTGACCGTTTGGATAGATCAAAAAGCCCATATCATACCCCAACTTTTTTACTATCTGTGAGACATTTTCAGTTGATTGTTTCTTCAAAATGTCAAAATTTGAGAGCTTTTTATTATCTTTATACGCATTTAAAATTATATTTTCAATTCCAAGTTCATTGACAATGTCTGGAAATACGTCTGCCGATCCACCATGCATAACATCTATTACAACCCTACAGTTATCACACTGAAACATATGTTGATTAAATTTATCTTTTAGTCCGGCCTTATAAAACCTTACTTCACTTTCATATTTACTATCTTCAACCTCACCGATTTTATCATACTCAACACGTCTAAACTCGCCTTTAAAAAAGGCCTTCTCTACATTTTTTGTAATACTTGATTTAACTCTAAGTCCCTCTTCGTTAAAAAGCGTAATTTCCGTACTCGTTGGATCTCTCAAACTCTGTTTAAAATGCACACCACCGCTTATATCTGCATCATTTGCTATATTAAAACGAAGTACTGTTGCGGCCAGACTCTTGACATCTATAACATTGACTCCCGCAGAGAGAATACCGCCCAAAAATGCACGTTTTAGCATTCTTGAACTATTACTATCATCTCTTGATATATAGATGGTTGAGCCTACCGGAAGCTGCGCGGCAAACGCTTCTGCCAATTTTATAGACATCTCACATGAGAGTTCCACATTTGATTTACCAGTTACTCTACCATATTCAAAAATAGAGTTTTTATATTTGCTACCCCAAACAACGTTATTGCTAACAATGGAAGCCGCATCGATCTTTTTGTTTGGCCAAATGGTAACATCTTTCTCTACGCTTACCAGCTGACCGATATCACATCCCTCTGCTAAGATAAGTCCCGATTTTGCTTTGAGGTTTTTTCCTATGTAGTTATTGTTACAAATTACACAGCCGTCAAGATCAGCACCTTGTGCAAGCTCTATATCATTCCAAAATACACTGTTTCTTATCTTACAATCAGCTCCTATTTTAACATCATCACCTATAACGACATTTTTAAGTTTTGAGCCTTTTCCTATGGTTACATTTTTACCCAGTATGACTTTTCCGATAATTTCAACACCATCTTCAAGTTTATAATCCTCTTCACTCATTAGGGTACCGTCAGGATACTGCGTCTTTTTTCCTTCACAACCCACAAGTACCTTTTCACTTAGTATATCTTCATATACTTCACGGTAACTCTCAGGATTTCCTACATCTCTCCAGTATCCTGAAATATTGTAAGAAGTGAGCTCAATCCCCTCTTGCATAAGATGCGGAAAAAGATCTTTTGCAAAATCAAAATTTTTATCTTTAGGAATATGGTCTAAAATTTCTGGCTCTATAACGTAGATACCCGTATTGATAGTATCGCTAAACACCTCTCCCCAACTTGGTTTTTCTAAAAATTTCTCAATCTTATCCTCTTCATTTGCAATCACTACACCAAATTGCAGAGGATTATCAACCGATGTAAGCGTAATTGTCAATTTTGATTGCTTCTTTTTATGATGTTCAAATATTTTCTTAAAATCGTAATCTGTAACTAAATCACCGCTTATAATGACAAAATTTTCATCCCCGATCAGCTCTTGTGCAAGTTTAACGGCTCCGGCAGTTCCATAGTCGTTATCGGGTACGACATATTCAATATTCATACCAAAATCACTACCGTCGCCAAAATAGTCCTTAATAATCTCAGGTTTAAAGTAGAGTAAAACAATGAAATCCTTAATCCCTAGATCTCGTAACTTCATCATGGTATGTTCCATCATAGGTTTGTTTATGATCGGTAACATCGGTTTTGGTCTTGAATTTGTCAAAGGCTGAATTCGCGTACCGAATCCACCCGCCATTACAACTGCTTTCATTAACTTTACCTCTTAAATTACTTATATTAACTAATTATATCTTAAGTAATGAGTTATTACTATTAAATGGAGAGGGAACTATTTGGCAATCTGTCTCAACTAGCCAACGGTTTCCGTCCACTCTATATCCAAACTGATAATCAGCGTTTGTTTTGATAATTTTTGTGATGGAGTACTCACCGTTTTTTTTCTTTTTCATACTCTCAGGTTTCCACTCATTCCACTCACCGAGTATCTCAACGTTCTCTACATTATCTGTCGGACTAAAACTAAAAGTCACCCAAGCCTTTCCGGATTTTTTAGTTACTTTTACCATGTTTGTTCTCCTAATCTAAGTAAGTTAAACCGTCTAACAACTCATTTGGAACTAAATATTTATTTGACACTATCTCATCAATCTCTTTTAGACTATAGATACCTTGATTATATACGATTATTTTATTTGAATCTTTCGTTTTCATAAGATGTTCTACAGCACCGATTACAAACTTAAACGCCATCATACGATCATATACTGTTGGATTTCCTCCTCTTTGAATGTGTCCTAAGATACTTATGCGCGTCTCTAAACCGATCTTCTCTTCAAGCCACGTAGCGATCTCTTGCGTCTTATTCGTACCCTCTGCAACAATTGCTAAAATGTAATTTCTTCCCTCTTTAACCTCTTTACAAAGTTTCTCTTCACTCACCTCTTTAACAAACTCAACTTCAGGTACTACACATATTTCCGCGCCGCTTGTTATAGCAGAAACCAGTCCTAAATAACCACAATCACGTCCCATAACCTCAACAACAAAAGCTCTATTAAATGATGCTGCCGTATCACGTATCTTATCAAGCGCGTCACGTATAACGTTGAGTGCGGTATCTACACCTAAACAGTACTCCGTACCGTAAATGTCGTTATCGATAGTAGAAGGAACTCCGACAAAATTGATTGGAAAATCTTTGCTAAATTGGTTCATTGCCCTAAATGAGCCATCACCACCTAAAACGACAAGCCCATCGATACCGTGACTTTTTAAATTATCAAAAGCTTGTTGTCTATATTTAAGTTCAAAAAAACGTTTTGATCTCGAAGAGCGCAGTATCGTTCCACCGTAGTGAACGATACCTGCCACGTCAGCATTAGTTGCTTGTTTTATCTTACCGTCAATCAGACCTTCAAGACCGTCATAGATGAGATATGCCTCTTGCCCACTCCTATGAACATAATCAACAAATTTTTTAATCGCAGGATTCATTCCGGGCGCATCACCGCCCGAACACATAATTGCCAGTGCCATGACTTACCTCAATGCATCATACATTTTTGAGTAGTAATCATGTACCATTCGACCTGAATCAAAGTTTTGCAATACATCACCCATTGCATTATCAACAATCTCCACCCACTTATCAGGATGATCGTAATAGAGAGGAATAATTTTATTTTCTAAAATGTCCATCATGTTTTTATTGTCAATTCTGTCTTGTTCAGCAATCGGTAGAGTATGATCAACCGGAGGAATAGTAAATGAGTTATGCTCATCTCTAGAAAATTCAGGATGCCAACCATCTGCCATTGAGAAGTGAACCGATCCGTTCATACTTGCCGTCATTCCACTCGTTCCACTTGCCTCACGCGTAATTCTTGGAGTATTCAACCAAATATCGCTTCCCTGTTTTAACAATCTTGAAAGATCAAGTTCATATTTAATTAAAACTGCCACACGACTATAGTGATTACTCATCTCTACAAGTTCGTTAAATATCTCTATCGCACCGTGATCAAAAGGATAAGGTTTCCCTGCCCAAATAATCTGAATAGGACGTTCACTTCTTGTAACTAAATGGTTAAATCTCTCAAAATCATATTTTAAAAGTCCAGGACGTTTATACTCGGCAAAACGTCTTGCCCATACGATTGTGAGTACATCAGGGTCAAGCAGTTTTCCCGTCTGATCGGCCACCTCTTCAAAAAGATTTTTCTTCAAATGCTTTTTACGAGCGATAACTTCAAAATTTTCATGCTCATCAAGTGCTTGCACAAGAGGTTTATCAACCCAAAAACGTCTATTTTGCGCATTTGTGATAGGTATGATTTTAGCAATATTGTCATAGCTTTTCCACATATCATTTGCCACTTTTGCATGCATGATAGAAACACCGTTGGCAATTCTAGAGGTTTTTAGCGCTCCAACCGTTAAGCTAAAATGATCATCATGGTAATCAAGTATCGTCTGTACCTCTTTTACACTCAGACCTGCAAAAAATCCCATTTTATGAAGCAGATGCACATTGTGCTCCTCATTTCCGGCTTTTTCAGGTGTATGTGTGGTAAAAACAACATGTCTTTGCAGTACCGTCAAATCTTGAAAACGGTTGTAGAGCTCAAAAACTAGGGGAAGTGCATGCCCCTCATTCATATGATAGACATCAATGTCCTGTTCCATCACTTCAAGTACTTTTGTACCCCCAATTCCAAGTACGATCTCTTGCGCAATCCTTGCCTCTTCATTTACATCATAAAGCTTGTGAGAAATGGTACGAGCCAAATAATCATTCTCTTCCACATCTGTTGTAAGCAGTATCATTGGAGCCGTTCCAAATCTCTCTGCCGGAAGTAAAAATGCTTTAACAACAACAGGTTTACCGCTAATATTGACCGTTACTTTTACCCCCGTGTCTTCAAGGAAAAAGTACTTTTTACGACGAAATTCAGGTTTTAAGGTTGTATCCTCATTACGTGATTGATCATAATAACCGTAACTCCAAAGCATTCCAATACCGATTGTGTGTTGACGAAGGTCATATACACTTCTCATATGTGATCCAGCTAAAAAACCTAAACCACCTGAATAGATTTTAAGTGCCTGATGGATCGCAAACTCCATTGAGAAATAGGCAACTTTTGTACCGTACTGCTCTGCTATGTCATAAGGAAAGAGATTCATTATTTAACTCCAAGTTATTTAAATTTTGCTTCTAAAATTGTTTTTCCAAGCTCTACGCCCGGTTGATTATAGGTATTGATATGTAACATTACACCGCAAAGTGAGGTTAACAGTTCATAATAGATAATCATTGCACCGATATTTTCTTCACTAACTCTATCAAAAGTTATAGAATCTACATCAATACCGCCTTGAATAAGGCTCTCTTTTGTTGCTTCACACTGCGAATTTATAAGAGTGTTAAAACTGTTACCGTTAATAAAGTCTGTTTTTTCAATATATTTAAGTGAAATATCCGGGACACTTAAACTGTTTTCAAAATCATCTACATTGATAAAAGTAACTGTCTTATCTTTTGGTCCTTCCATAATAAGCTGTAAAAAAGAGTGTTGATCGGTTGAGCCGATTAATCCAATTGGAGTTAAACCGACTCTTTTACCATCTGCATCAATCTTGCCCAAAGATTCACCCCAAAGCTGTACATACCATTTACTCAAATTTTCCATATTTGATGCATATGAGAAGATAACGTTCATTTTCAGACTATCGGCATGATGTGTTAGATGCAATGCTTTACGCAGAAGATGATCCTCTTCTTCTTTAAAAAAGCTCTCTTCAAACGCTAATGCACCTTGAAGAACTGCTTTTGCATCATAACCTGCTAAAGTTAAAGGGACAACACCCACCGCACTTAATACTGAAAATCTACCGCCAACATTCAGTGGAATGTTATACTGCGTGATTGAGTACTCATCTGCAAAATTTGAAAGTGATGAACCGCTATCGGTAATTGCGATAATTTTATCTGTATCACTGCTTTGCAGGTCAATTGAAAAATGTGCAATAGCAGCTTTAAATATCGATGTTGTCTCTATAGTTGAGCCCGATTTTGAGATAACGATAAAAACCGTATCCTCTTTTTTTAACAAATCAAAGGTTTGAGATATATTTACGGGATCAGAGTTTTCTAAGAGATGAATAGCTTTTTTTCCATTTGCCGGCAGCATCTGCATAATAGCTTTTATGCCTAAAGAGGAGCCCCCTATTCCAATAACAGCAATATTTTTTATTGAAGTATCAGAATATAGAGCACTGTTTTTGACGCTATCGACTAAAGAGAGGCTATCACTTGGCAGACGATAATAGCCTATCTTTCCACTCTCATTCTCCTCTTTTACAGCATTAAAAGCCTCACCCATCAAAGCTAGGTGCTCATTAGTTTCCTTGAAAGAAAAATCGTGGTGAAAGCGTATCACTAGTGTGTACCCACAAATGTTGCCATATCAACTAAACGGCTTGTATATCCCCACTCATTATCATACCAAGCAAGAACTTTTACAGTAGTTCCCTCTACAACACTTGTCATATCAGGAACAAACGTTGCGCTATATGTTGAGCCGATAAAGTCACTTGAAACACGTTTGTCGTTATCAATCTCTATAAGACCTTTAAAGTTTGTCTCTGCTGCTTTGCTCATTGCAGCGTTGATCTCTTCTACGCTTACCTCTTTTTTCAAATTCACCGTTAAATCCACAACTGAAACATCGGCAGTAGGTACACGCATTGCATACCCGTTAAGTTTTCCTTTCATATGAGGCATAACTTTAGAAATTGCTTTTGCTGCACCTGTCGTTGTAGGGATCATATTGACAGCAGCCGCGCGCGCTCTACGCATATCTTTTGCATGTTTCACATCTAGAATATTTTGATCATTAGTATAGGAGTGAATTGTCGTCATCAAACCGTTATCGATGCCAAAATTATCATCTAGAACTTTTGCAATCGGTGCTAAACAGTTTGTCGTACAGCTAGCATTTGAGATAACCTTTTCACCCTTATAGTCATCGGTATTGATATTAGTCACATAAGTAGGGGTATCATCTTTTGCAGGTGCCGACATAACAACTTTTTTTACCCCTCCCTTAAGATGTTTACTTGCAGATTCTTCTGTTAGGAAAACACCCGTACACTCTAAAACCACCTCTGCACCGGCAGTTCCAAAATCAAGCTTATCAATGTCGCGTTCACGAAACATTGCAACTTTTTTTCCATTAATTTCAATCGTATTATCATCAATTACTTTGGCATCAACACCCTTATGTACGCTATCATACTTAAATAGATACTCTAGCATATCAGCTTTTGCCGTAGTATTTATCGCAACTAGCTCTAAATCTGTACGTTGTGATACAATTTTTGCTGCAATAATTCCTATGCGTCCTGTCCCGTTTACCGCTACTTTTACTGCCATTTTTCTCATTCCTTATAATAGTTATAAATAAAATCGTTTTTTTCTTATATTTAAATTTTAATAAGAAAATATGATTTTGAATTCAGCAATTGTACAATAATTAATTATAATATTTTGCTGAATCTTAAGAGAACTCTACACTAAGAAAAAAGAAAGATGTGCTACTCTTTCAAAAAAATATTGAAAGATTTATCCTAAACATGAAAAATATTTTAATCACGGGTGCAAGTAGTGGAATTGGTCGCTCTTTAGCATTACATTATGCTTCAAAAGGTATTCATCTAATTTTGCTTGCACGACGTAAAAATCTCTTAAACGAACTCACTATAGAAATTAAGGCAAAAGGTGCGACAGTAGAGCTTTATGAAGTTGATTTAAGTAACTTTCAAAAAGTTCAAGATATTGCAGCAATGCTAACTGTACCTGACTTAATCATCTTAAATGCCGGAATATCTCTAGGACATAACTCAGAATTCAGTAGCTTTAAAGAGTTTAAAGTGTTGATGGATGTTAATTTTTTATCAAATCATGCTCTGATTGAGCCACTAATTCCAAAATTAGTCAAAGGAAGTAAAATCGTCTTTATATCTTCGCTTGCCTCCTATTTTACTATGCCAAGTTCCATAGCATATAGCAGTTCAAAAAGAGCAATAAATGCCTATGCTCAAGGGTTACGGTTTTATCTTAAACCAAAAGGGATAAATGTAGTTAATATACTGCCCGGTTTCATAGATACGCAGATGACCCAGAAAAACAACTTTTCTATGCCTTTTTTTATGGACATAGAAAGCGGTACGCAAAGGATAGTCAAAGCTATAGAAAGTGGGAAAGCATGTAACCCATTTCCAAAAAGATTCTATATATTTATACGATTACTTTCGTTTCTTCCACATTTTTTAAGAGATTCAATTGTATCATCGCTCAACAAAAAAAAGGGGATCATGTAAGTGGAAACGATTGATAGCGTCTGTACCTATTGTGGAACAGGATGCGAAGTAAGTGCAGAGGTTGAAGATAACACAGTTATCTCTATGAGGTCAAAAAAAGAGGCCAAGGTAAGTCGCGGTCGTCTTTGTGTTAAGGGAAAATACGGTTTTGAGTTTTTACAAAATCCGCTTAGAATTAATCAAAGTCGAATTAAAAAATCTCTTTTGGATCGATATGGTGTATTGTTACAAGAGAAACTCGGCTCAAAACTTGATGCACTTGCACCCTATAATGAAGAGTATTATGAATCACCATACGAACTCTCTTACGATATAGCTTCAACACTTATAAATGAGATCACCTCTCGCAACGGCAACGATAGCTTTGCAGCACTTGGAGGAGCAAGAACGAGCTGTGAGAGTAGTTATATCTTTCAAAGGTTCACTAGAAAAGTGGTAGGCTCTCCAAATGTCGATAACTGCGCAAGAGTATGTCACTCTCCAAGCCTAAAAGGAATGCGTAGAACCATCGGTGAAGGTGCGGCTACAAATCCGTTTGATGATATATTTGAAACAGAGTGTATCATTGTCATGGGAAGTAACACGACTGAAGCACATCCGATAGTCTCAGATAGAATGCTACACGTTGCCAAAAGAGGTACGCCTATCATAACAATAGATGTGCGTGAAATTCCATTAAGTAAACATGCTGAGCTTCATCTAAGTATCCCTTTTGAATCAAATCTTATGATCTTAAATATGTTAGCATGGGTCATACTTGATGAAGGGCTGTATAATAAGGAGTTTTTAGAGGAGCGTACGGTCGGTTTTGAAGAGTTTAAACTCTCTATTCTCAATGACAAATATGCAAATCCCGACTTTTTTCAACAAATAAAAGGCTACGAACACCTTAGCGAAAAAGTTCGACAAGCTGCACGCATGTATGCAACAAAAAAATCGATGTTTTTTTGGGGACTTGGCATTACCGAACATCTTGACGGAAGTTACGCCGTTATGGCGATAACGCATCTAGCACTCTTAACCGGTAACATAGGTAAAACTGGAGCAGCACTTATGCCGCTTCGAGGGCAAAATAATGTTCAAGGAACCTGTGATATGGGGATGCTTCCATATTATGATCCTGATTATGAACAACCTGAAAAAATCGGTTTAATGACACCTGATTTAGTCGATGAGATGCTTCAAGGAAATATAAAGGTGCTTTACAACATGGGTGAAGATTTAGCACATATCCACCCAAATCAGGCAAAGATGCAACGAGCCCTTAAAGAGCTTGATCTTATAATCGTTAACGAAATAATGGAGAATGAGATTACCGGATATGCAGATATCATATTTGGTGTAAAAAGCGCATACGAAAAAAGCGGTATCTACATCAATGCTGAAAGACGTCTACATCTATCACAACCGCTTGTTCATTCACCACTTCCCGATGACTGGCAGGTGCTTTGTGAAATCGGTAACCGTCTCGGAGGTGAACTTAATTTTGAGACTTCACAAGATGTGTGGGAAGATGTCAGACGTGACGCACCAAAAAGATTTAGCGGTGCAAGTTATGAAAAACTTGAAAAAAATCGTCTTCAAGGTATGCAGTGGCCTATTAAAGAGGAGGGAACTCCGGTTCTACATATGGAAGATTTTAGAACAAAAGATGGTCTTGGACGTTTTGCATATTACAGTTACAATCTACGTGGTCAGGTAGAGGAACTTATTGAGAAAAATGAGTATGAAGGATTTTATCTGACAACGGGTAGAACAATTACACATTACAATAATGCAGCACAAACAAAAGCAGCCGGAAAACTACATAAAAGATACAGTGAAGATGTGCTGCTAATGCATCCTGAGGATGCGAAAAAGTTCAGTTCGGATCGTCTGATCTTGACAAGTGAAAACGGTCAAAGCGGGTCATTGAAATTTAAAGCAAGTAAAAAAATAGAGAAAGGTACACTCTTTTGTACATTTCACTACGCAAAAAGTAAAATTAACTTTTTATTCGGTGATGAGCATGATGAACTTATAAAGACAGCGCGCTTTAAATCAGTTAAAGTAACGGCTAGTGAGTCGCGCTAAGGGTAATATTGCCGAGGAGAAAGCCGTCAAGATTTTAGAAGATCTTGGCTTTACTATTGAAAAAAGAAACTTTTACAGCCGTTTCGGTGAGCTCGATGTCGTTGCATCAAAAGATAGAACTCTACACTTCATTGAGGTGAAGAGTTCCAATAGTTTTGAGCCTCTTGAAAATATAACACCTAAAAAACTCTCTAGACTTCTTAAAACAATAGATTACTATATCCTAAAGCATAATGTTGAACTACAGTGGCAAATGGATGCTTTTATCTTTCGTGGCGATAGTTATGAAATTATCGAGAATATAACGCTTCTTTAAAATAGTTAACACTTTCAATCTATAACATCTATGTAACCAAAAAGTTACATCAATGTAACATATAATCAATAGAATCTTCGCCCATGGATAACTCACTACTGTTTTCTCTTATAGGTTTTCTGCTCGCAAGTTACTCTATCATCGCTAATGATGCTATTCAAACTTTAGGAACATTCATAGGTTCAAATAAAAAAAGAGCCTGGTATATTTTGTGGTTGTATACAGCTTCGATTTTAAGTATCGTTCTTATCTACGGATGGCTAACAAACAGCGGTGATGTCTCTTACGGCAGACTTGACAGATTTGAAGTCCCAAATTCCTTCCAATTTGTCTATATTATTCCTCCTTTAGTAGTTCTCATTCTTACTAGATTTGGAATTCCTGTGAGTACCACCTTTATCGTATTAACAGTTTTTTCTCCTGCGGCACTTAACCTTATGCTCACAAAATCAATATTTGGTTATCTTTTAGCATTTGTCGTCTCTTTTCTCATCTACAGATTTGTTGCAGGAAAATTTGAAAAACGATGCTGTACGACAAAAGAGAAAATAAAAAGCTACTGGTATGTTCTTCAGTGGGCTTCAACGGGTTTTTTATGGTCACAATGGCTTATTCAAGATTTAGCAAATATTTTTATCTATATGCCTACACGTTCTCTCTCTGAGCTACAATTAACTCTAAGCCTTATAACACTTGTAATTATGTTGGGAATCATCTTTTACTTAAGAGGCGGCGCTATTCAGCACGTGGTTACCTCAAAAACAAATACAAGCGACATTCGAGTCGCTACGATTATCGATTTTACCTATGCGCTCATTCTACTTTTTTTTAAAGAGTATAGTAACATCCCTATGAGTACCACTTGGGTATTTATAGGACTTCTTGCAGGTCGTGAATTTGCAATCTCCTTTCATTGTAAACATTTAAAGAGAAAAGATATAGCGAAAGTGATTGCCAAAGATATAGGAAAAGTTACTATCGGTCTAGCAATAAGTGTCGCCATAGCTTTAGCGATACCAAAGCTTCTGAGTTTTTCATAGAATATACTTTTTATTTATATTACTAGCAGTTTTTATTATAATTAAATATTTTTTAAGCTTTTATATAGCATAGTTTCATGTGATAATTTTAATAACTTTTGATTTCATTGCGTTTTGATTATATAAATATATACTCTATCGTGAAGGAACCAAATGAATATATCGACAAACAAAGTACTATTACCCGTTAAATACTATATTAGATTAAAAGAAATTTTAGAGAACAAAACAACTGAACAGTTACCGCAAAAAGAGATGCAACCCCTATCAAAATCATTAGGGATCAGCTTGGACGTAAGAGTCTAGCTGTTAAAGCAGTGAGATCACCCTTAGAATTATCACTTTAACTTTCTAAGCTCACTTAAAACACAATGTAAAATATCGTCATCATCTTTACTTCTAGCAACATACTTGACCTTTTTTTCATCGCCAAAATCAAAAAAGACGTTTTGAGCGTAGTTGCTAATTTTCTCAATACCGTGCTCAAGTGCTAAGATTTTAACGACCATAAGATCAAAAAACAATCTGCTTGGAGGATCGACTTTTCCAAATCTATCGTTCACCTCCTCTTCTATCTCATACACTTCGCTTGGGGTTTGGCATCTATTAAGTCTTCTATAGAGTTCCAATCGCAGTCTATCGGTTTCAATAAGTTCATCTGAGAGATAGGCACTAACACCAAGCTGAATATCTACCTTTTTCTTTTCACTGCTTGCTTTATTAGTCAGTTGACTGATCGCCTCTTCAAGCATCTTTAGATAAAGGGTATAGCCGATATTTTTAATATGTCCGCTTTGTGCCTCTCCTAAAAGATTACCTCCCCCTCTAATTTGCAGATCGTGATAGGCAAGGACTGAGCCGCTTCCTAAGAATGAGTTTGATTCTAGTGCTAAAAGTCGTTTTGTAGCCTCAGGTGTAAGTTTTGTCTTATCTTCAACTAAAAAGTAACAAAATCCCTCTCTCGAAGCACGTCCGACACGTCCACGAAGCTGATGCAGATCTGCCATACCGAACCTATCGGCACCGTCAACCAACATCGTATTAACTCTCGGCATATGAATACCTGATTCAATAATCGAAGTTGAAAGGAGCATATCATACTCACCGAGCTCAAATTTCAATAGCTCTTTTTCCGTATCGGTTGCCGAAATCTTCGAATGTAGCATAACAATGCGAAGGTTTGGCATGATCTCTTGTAAGGAATCTTTTTTACTCTGCATCTGAGCAATGGAGTTAAAGACGTAAAAGACCTGTCCCGCACGACGAAGTTCACGCATGATCACCTCTTTTACGAGTGCATCGGCATACTCTTTTACAAAGGTTCTCACCCCTTTTCTCTCAAGCGGAGCGGTATTTAGATTGCTTAGTGTCTTGATAGAACTTAATGCCATATTCAAGCTTCTTGGAATTGGCGTTGCACTCATGCTAAGTAGATGCGTACGTTCAAACATAGTTTTGAGCTTCTCTTTCTGTTTAACACCAAATTTATGCTCTTCATCAATAATGACGAGTCCCAAATTTTTAAAAGCTACACCAAAAAGAGCATGTGTTCCGACTACTACATCTACGCTCCCCTCTTTAAGTGCGTTTAAAACTATCTTTTTATGCGCTGCAGTTACAAATCTATCTATCCTCTCAACACTTATGTCATACTCTTTAAATCTCTCTTTGAGACTTTGATAGTGCTGATGGCTTAGAAGTGTTGTGGGTACAACCATTGCAGCTTGATATCCACCTCTAATAGCTGCATATATTGCCTGCATTGCAACTTCAGTCTTTCCAAAACCGACATCACCGCTTAAGAGCCTATCCATCACCTTACCGCTTTGTAACTCTTCTAAGATAGCTTCAACCGCACTATTTTGATCGGGTGTATACTCAAATCCGCTTTTTACTGCAAAATTGCTCTGTTTAAAAGCATCCACCTTAATAACAGGTGCTTCGATAAGTGCACGTTGCGCAGCCATATTAACAATTGCAGATGCAATTTCAAGTAGTTTTGTTTTAACTTTTGCCTTTAACTTTCCAAAACTTCCTTTACCCAGTCTATCTAAAACCGGTAAAGAGCCGCTATCGGCAATGTATCTGTCAATTCGCTCCAAAGCATCAACAGGCAGAAGCAGTCTTTCATCACCTTGATAACTAATAGCAAGAAAATCTCGCTTAGCACCCATTATTTCTGCCTGTTCAATCCCCTCAAAGATACCGATACCGTAATCTTCATGCACAACATAATCTTTTGGTTTTAACTCATCTAGGATGATATTGCTTTTTCGTCTACGTCTGGCTTTTTGCGTGACGTTTAGCGATACTATCAGCTCATCACTGCTGATAAGATTGACTATTGCATCACTCTCATGAAGTTTATAATTTAAATTCGTATCGATTTCACAACGGCGAAGTACGGCGTCATTTTTGGCAATAAGAGTGATTTTTTTCTCTTGATGCACTTTGAGTAGAGTATTTACATCCGCCACACTCAGTGTACTATAACGAGTAGCTTCACTTATCGTCTCATACAGACTTAGATCGGCTACATTTGTATCAAATTGTCTAATCTCTTCAATGATAGGTAGTGTATTTACGCTTTTTAAAACCCTTTTATCTGCTAAAAAATCCTCAGCTAAGTCATCTAAGTACCAAAAACCAAGTGCATTTATCTCCCTACTTAATGTTTCAGCACCGCTTGATTCAACTTTTTGGCGTAAAGAGCTATATCCATTCTCATCCAAAGCCAAAAAAGCCGGTTCTATTGCAATACGTTCAATCTCACCTATTTCGCTTTTTTGCGTATTCACATCAAATAGCTTAATATCCTCTATCTCTTCATCAAACAAAGAGATGCGGTGCGGTTTTTCATTTTGAAAACTAAAAATATCGATAATGTCGCCACGAAGTGATATCTCACCCCTATCTGTTACGATATCTACAAAGGTATAACCCCAATAGAGCAGTTGCTCTTTTAGACTTTTAAGATCAAGAGTCTGTGCGAATTCTATAGTTAAAGTATCAAAACAGATGTCTTTTGGCAGCGGGTAACGCAGTGTTTTGATCGGTGAGATAACAAGAGGCTTTTTCTTGGCACTATAAAAGCTGCTTAAAGCACTAAAAAGTTCAGAAATTTCCTGTTCATATGTACGTAAATCTTCTAAATAGGAGGCTCTAAAGTCTGGAAAAACAACTGCGTCAACATCTAAAAACTTACAGATTTCAAGTGCATCCGTAGCCTCTTTTGCATCTTCTGTTAAAAGTAGATCAAAATGCTCTTTTTCTTTAAGAGCCTCAAAAAGAGCAGCTTGGATCACTCTTTAGGCTCTTGCTCTTCATCTGTTGATATTTCCGGGGCAATTCTATCTTCACTTCTTTTTAGATGACTCTCTCCGGCAAATTCACCTTTTGCTTCGATAACAAGTTCAGCAGTAACAATTTTTCCATGAACTTTTCCTGATGATAAGATCTCTAAACGGTCACATTCAAGTGATCCGTCAATCACTCCTTGAACCATTATCCTTTGCGCTTCAACGTCACCCTTAATACGGCCGTTTTTCCCGACAGTAACCGTTGATGATGAACTGATAGTGCCTTCAAAATCACCGTCTACATAGAGATTGCAACTTAGTTTCATCTCGCCGTTGAGTGAAGCGCCTTGTGTTATTATTGTTGTTTGAGCATCTTGTTTTGGTAATTGATCGCTGTTGTTAAAGATTGCCATTGTACCTTTTTCTCCTTTTTGAAAATTTCGTGAAAATTATTCATACTCCACTCCATAAAATTTTGAGGTTCTAAAGTTCTCTGAATATAGCGTACCTCATAATGCAGGTGCGGACCGTTACTCATTCCGCTACTACCGCTCAAACCTATTACATCACCCTTTTTTACAAACTGTCCGGGCTTTACTTTAATCTCTTTTAAATGACCGAACATTGTCTTAAATCCAAAACCGTGATCGATAATTATAAGTCTACCGTAACCGCTCCCCTTATGAAAACGTCCATACTCTACAATACCGTTTGCCGTTGCAACGATAGGTGTACGCATCTGTGCACGAAGATCTGTTCCTGGGTGATACTCTTTTTTATTCAGTGTAGGATGCACTCTCCATCCATATTTACTTGTTACGTGACGGCTTGGCACAGGATATCCGCTTGGAATGTGCTGTAACATATATGCCATCTCTTTAGTATTGAGTTTTGCACTGTCGAAACGTTGTAAAAGATCTAAATCTTTAGGAGGTTGCATGCCTATAATAGTCTCTATCTCCGTCAACTTATCGGTGACGCCTTGTAACATCTCCTCATTCTTCTTTACGCTCTCTTTGAGATGCCTATTTTTTTCCTGTAACAAAGAGTTTGCCTCTATAACTGACTCTCTTTTATCCTCAAGATCATTCACAGTATTATGCAAATAGTAGATAATTGCCATTGCTATGGCTAAAAAAGCAAATATCCCTAGCACCAAATAAACTACAATTTTTTTGATAATCTGATGAATTGAGTATTGTCTAATCCCATGCAGATCACATACCGTAATAGAAAAACGTTTTTTACTCTGCATATCCCATCACTTGAACGAACTGTTCTAACACGCTAAATGAGCCAAATACAAGATAGATTTTCTCATCATCTATTTGAGAAAAATCGGTACAAGGAATCTCTAGAGCTTTTGCAGCATCTTCAATTCTACTTTTTTTAGCCAATCTCTCGTGCTCATACGGCAAAATCTCAACTGCCTCACATAGAGGTTTAAACTCCTCTAACACTCCTTCAATATCTTTATCATCAAAACTGTTATAGATAAGCGTAAAGGTTTGCGGCATCAATGTTTTAACAACAGCTTGTGCTGCTAGTCTATTGTGTCCTACATCCACAACGATATTTTGCGCAACAACGGTTAAACGACCAAAAGGTTTATTAGGAGTAAAACGCATCGGCTCCATATTCAATGCCCTTAGAGTTGCGATAGAGGTCTCTAAATTTTGCTCATATACATCGCCTAAAACATACTCTTCACCTAGCTCTTTAACTAACTTTTTATCCTCTTTTCGTAAAAGCTTTTGTGTATGTTCCACCCAAAAGCCTCTCTCTTGAGAGAGTTTTTTGGCAACTTCTAAAACCTTTTCATCTTGTTGCGCGGCAATTACCGCGTGAAAATTTATGCTTCTAAGTTTTGTAAGAGCGATCTCCTCAATAGTATTACCTAAGAAGTTTTGATGATCAAGTCCAATGGGAGTTATCACGCTAATTTGTGATTCAAATACATTTGTAGCATCAAACTCTCCGCCTAGTCCTGCTTCTAGTACAACCCATTCGCACGAAGAGAATGTAAGCATTGCTAGAAAAGTCGTATACTCAAAATAGGTCAGCTTATTAGCCCACTGCTCACCTAAAAGAGTATAAAGTTTTTGATGTTCATCCTCTAAAGTATTGTAGTCAACGTTTGAACCGTTCATCCAAATTCGCTCATTAAACTCTAAAACATGTGGAGAGCTATAGTGACCTACTATAAACCCTTGAGCTGCCAAAGCAAGTGCAATAAAACGTCCTGTCGTACCCTTACCGTTCGTACCGACTATATGTATCACTTTTGGTATATGCAGATGCTCTTTGATATGTGCATACGCATTTGCCATACTTTCTCTGTCTATATCATCATAATAGAGCGGCTTATTTTCTAAAAATTCTTGCAAACTTTTCATGCGGGTAAAACTTGATTCCTTCCTCTTTGTTTTGCTAGATATAGTGCCTTATCGGCAGCCTTAATCGTTTCATCGCTATTAGCGTACTCGCTTCGTAGGGCAACTCCGGCACTTACAGTTACGAGAATTGGCTTTTTTTTGTAAAGAAATTTTGTTTTTTCAATTCGTAAACGAAACTTTTCGGCTAACTTCATAGCCCCCTCTTTACTCGTTTTTGGTAGTATAACTAAAAACTCTTCACCCCCAATTCTACCTACAATATCCTCTTCTCGCGAGTGATCTTTTAAACCTTGTGCAAAGGATTTTAAAACAATATCACCTGCATCATGACCATATTTGTCATTGATATTTTTAAAAAAGTCTATATCAAATGCCACGAATGAATAATCATCTTTATGACGCTTATAGAGTGATTCTAACTTATCTAAATGCTTTTGAAATCCTCTACGGTTGTAAAGTTTTGTCAAAAAGTCCTGTTCACCCTCATCTTGCGCCTCTTTTAACTGCTTTTCAAGTATCAAAACACGCTCTTGCATTGCAGCCATAACCTGATGCTGTTGTGTCATTGCTACACTCAGAGATCTGCTCTCTTTTTCTAGTGAATCGGCTATCTCATAGAGGCTTTCACCCATTTTTTTAACATCAGTCAACTCTTCAGTTTTCTTCAATCGTTTTTTGATTTCGGCAATATGTTCATTGCTCCCGTCAGTCATCTCAATGATTGTTATGAGCTGAGAAGAGATCTTCTCTATTACATCATCAAGTGTTGAAACCGTATCCATAAACGCTTCGCGGTCAAGCTCAATACGGCGGCGTATCATAAGCTCAGCCTCTTCTTGAGCAGATGAACTGTTTAAAAGTGAGGGATTCTTTACTATCTCTTTTGCTAATTCATCTATCTTTTCATCATATACTAAAGAGGGTTTGAGTGAACTAGCAAGTAAGGATATACCGATGCCTGCGTCTAAATGCTGTTCATCCGTTAAAGGAGAGTAGTAACGGACTAAACTTTTAGTTAACTCTCTTAAATCACTCTTATCCACCTTGCTTGGAAGCAGATTATCTAAAAACGAATCATCATAAGCGGTTAAAAAATCCATCCACTCACTTTTTAGTGCATCGATCTGTTTTGTATCAGAAACTTTTGAAAGCTTTTCTAAAGAGTCATCGGCAAGAGTAGACGCCTCTTTGTTGTGTAGTGATGCAATTGAGTTGAGTAGGTGCCTTGAAAGTTGTACAAGTTTTTCAATATCTTTTTGTACCCTATCGCCTGACGTACGGTTGATGCGTACAATTGCAAAATCTAAAAGATCGCGAAGCGTATCCATCTTATAATCATGCAGACTCTCTTGTATCTGTGGATCAAGTTCAGCTATAAAATTTGCAACTTTATTACAATCATCATGCTGAAAATTTGCTGCTTTTGCCTCTTTGCAAAAGGCCTCTTCAAAATGTTCAGGAGTCCAACTTTTTCCCGCTTTTTTCAGCCTTGCCAATGCCAGTTTTGAAAGTTTTTCTATCTGCACTATTTAGCCTTTAATATGCCGCGAACCGCAAGTTTAGATATTAAAGAATCAACTGCTTTGAGTGATGCTTTTTCTATCGCTTCAAATCGTAATGCATCGGTAATTATAGCATTTGGCTCAACAGGAAAGTCAAAGTGTCCGATAACTTGAAACGGTTCGATCTCTAAAGAGGCTTTGACATTGATAAAAATATTTGTGCGATAGAAAACTACATATCCGTTTTCATCATATTGAAGAGGTACAAATGTTAGCCTATCAAGCTCTAAACGTAGTGAACTATGGGCATCTTTTTCTTTAACAGGACGCACACCCATGCGAATTTGCAATGCTTCACTGAGTGCATCTCTGATTAAAACGGAGTTTTCAGGATCTTGTTTAAAAGTCTGCGTGGAGATATAAACACTTTGACCCGTAATGCTACGCGCGTAATGTGCAACCGGACGGTAAGTACAACCGCTTAATAGAAGTATCAAAAGTGAAACTTTTAAAATTCGTAGCATTCTAGCTCCTATTTTACCACAATGTTAACTAACTTATTGGGTACAACGATAACTTTTACGATAACTTTTCCATCTATCCATTTAGCAGCCTGCTCTTTTGCACTTGCTTCTATAGCATCTTTTGTGGCATCTGTAGCAACTTCAATCTCTAAACGACGTTTTCCGTTTACACTCACAGCCATTGTAATTGTCGAACTGACAAAAACCTCATCAAGCAGGGCAATCTTCGCAAAATTGGTACGATTGAAAAGCTCTGTGCTTAATTCCCATGCCAAATGTGGAACAATTGGCTCTAATACATGAAGCAGAATAAAATAGCCTTCCGTCCAAACATCACTGTTCTCTTGAGCATTCAGTGCATTAAGCGCTTCCATTACACCTGCTATCAATGTATTAAAAGTATGACTATCGGTAAAAACGTACTCTGAACGTTGCAGGGCTTCATAAACTTTTTTACGAGCCTCTTTCTCCTCTTTTGACAAACTGTTATGATCAATCTTTGGAATCGTATCTGTTTTAGAAGCTTTCGATGAACGCTCTGCAAATCTTTTGAGGAACCTAAAAGCACCCTCAACCCCTTTGTCATTCCACTCCAGCTCTTTTGTCGGAGGTGCGGCAAAGAGGATAAACATTCTTGCAGTATCTGCTCCATAATCTCTGATAATACTATCTGGATCAACGACGTTACCTTTAGATTTACTCATTTTTGCGCCGTCTTTAAGCACCATACCTTGAGTTAATAGATGTGCAAACGGTTCATCACTCTTTACATGTCCTAAATCTCTTAAGACCTTTGTAAAAAATCTTGCGTATAAAAGGTGGAGTATCGCATGCTCAATGCCACCGATATAGTGATCGACATTCATCCAGTAATCAATCGATTCTTTATCGAACGCCTCTTTTTTAACTAAGTCAGGATTTGCAGCATATCGCAAGTAATACCAACTTGACTGTACAAAAGTATCTAGTGTATCCGTCTCACGCACGGCGTCAGCACCACATTTCGGACACTTTGTATGTTTAAAGGTTGGATGCAAATCTAAGGGGTTACCCTCTCCGCTTATCTCAACATCTTGCGGTAGTGCGATCGGCAGGTTCTCTTTTTTTTCAGGCACAACGCCGCAACTTTCACACTTAATCAGAGGAATTGGAGCACCCCAGTAACGTTGACGGCTCACACCCCAATCTTTTAATCGAAAATTAACTACCTTTTTACCAAGCGATTTCTCTTCAAAATATTTGATGATCTCGCTTTGCGCTTTTATATTATCAAGGCCGCTAAACTGCTCGCTATCAACCAAAATTCCCTCTTCATTGATAACGCTTTTAATCGGCAGATCATATTTGCCTGCAAACTCTTCATCACGCTCATCATGAGCAGGAACTGCCATTACCGCGCCGCTTCCATAATCAGTAAGAACGAAATTAGCAACCCAAACAGGTACGCTTTTACCCGTTAGTGGATGTAGCACGCTAATACCGAGCGCCACACCCTCTTTTTCTCTTGCCGCGCGTTCACGCGCAGGAACATTTTGCATATCTTTAATCTGTTTTGCAACTTTTTCATCTAAAAGATTATTTTCAAGCATGTACAAAACAATATCATGTTCAGGCGCAAGCGCGGAGTAACTCACCCCGTAGATCGTATCAGGTCTTGTCGTAAATACGTCAAATCCCTCAAACGTATTGGAGAGTATCTCTTTACTTTGTACATCAAAATGAAAATGAAACTCTAACCCTTCGCTACGCCCGATCCAATTTTCTTGCATAGTAATAACTTGAGAAGGCCAAAGTCCTTTGAGCTTTTCCAAATCATCAAGCAGATCTTGCGCATAATCGGTTATCTTCAGATAGTACTGATTCATCTTGCGCTGCTCTATCGGAGTATCACATCTCCAGCAGCACCCCTCGATCACCTGTTCATTTGCTAAAATCGTCTTATCGTGCGGACACCAGTTCAGTAATCCCTCTTTTTGATACAGCAGACCCTTCTCAAACATCTCGATGATGAACTCTTGCTCAAATTTTGTATAGAGCTCATCAGATGTTGCAAACTCTCTTTTTTTACTAAATGAGAGCCCTAAAGAGTTTAATTCTTGACGCATATAGTCTATGTTTTCATACGTCCACTTTTTTGGATGCACACCATGTTTTATAGCCGCATTTTCAGCAGGCATTCCAAATGAATCCCATCCAATTGGGTGTAACACATTAAAGTGCTGCTGGCGATAATATCGAGCAAAAGCATCACCTATCGTATAGTTTCGAACATGCCCCATATGAATACGTCCACTAGGATAGGGAAACATACTCAATATATATTTTTTCTGCTTTGTAAAATCATCATGTGGTTCAAAGCTCTCATTTTCATCCCAGTAACTTTGCCACTTCTTCTCTATCTCTTGCGCGTTATATTGCATAATCTATATTTTCCTAAACGTTTAATTACTAATCGATGCGAATCATTACAGGTTTTGAGTTGATATATTCACTACTGCCCAATTTTTTCATAGCAGAGAGGATATCTTTCTCTTGCGCTTCATGTGTTGAAAGCAGAAGATTTGCTTCACCTTCGCTAAGCGGCTTTTGTAAAACTGTCTCTACTGAGATATTGTTATCTCCCAGTATTTCAGCAACACTAGCTAGTACACCTGAACGATCTTGCACGCGTAATCTTAGATAGTACTTACTTGTCAATGCATCTTTTGAAGCAAGTCGAAGTGTTGCTTCCTCCATAGGACGTTCAAATCCAAGCATAGGTGAGCGTTTTTTAGATCTTACGATATCAATGATATTTGCAATTACCGCACTTGCCGTCGCATCACCGCCGGCTCCAGGACCATAATAAAGAGTCTCGCCGACTTTGTCACCAATTACGCTTACAGCGTTCATTACGCCGTCAACTTTAGCAATCATTTGACTCTTTTTAATCAATGCAGGATGCACTCGCAATTGTACCTCATCACCCTCTCTTGAAGCAATTCCTAAAAGCTTGATTGCATATCCAAACTCTTTTGCAAAAGCGATATCATCTTGCGTTACGTTTTCAATGCCCTCAATAAGTATATCTTCAGGTTTTGCATCAATGCCATAAGCGATACTTGCGAGTATAAGCAGTTTATGTGCGGCGTCAAACCCGCCAATATCAAAAGTCGGATCAGCTTCAGCATACCCTAGCTCTTGAGACTCTTTTAAAATATCATCAAATGCAACACCCTCATCCATCATCTTTGTCATCATATAGTTACAAGTACCGTTTAAGATACCTTTGATAGAGACAATATGATTTGCACTGAGTCCCTCTCTTAGTGAAGAGATGATCGGGATTCCTCCGGCAACACTTGCTTCAAATTCAAATGCATTTGATCCGGCAAGCTCTTGTAATTCGTAGCGGTGATATGCAAGGAGTGCCTTATTTGCGGTTACAACTGCTTTATTATTCTCTAGTGCTTTTTTTACAACAAGAAACGGCTCATCTACGCCGCCCATCAGTTCTACTACAATATCAACACTCTTGTCACTCAAAGCATCTTCTACATTATCAGAAAGCTTTACGTTCACATCTCTTTTTTTATCAAGTGATCTAACAATTCCGATAGTAGCTTCAATCTCCTCTCCAGCACGCGCGCTAATGATATCTTTGTTCTCTTGTAAAATTTTTATGACACTCTGTCCAACTGTTCCGACACCTATTACCGCTACTTTCGTCATTACTTCTCTTCCTCTTTGCTATACTTTTTCAAAAATACTTTGATATTTTTTGCTGCTTGCCTAATTCTTTTTTCATTCTCAATCAAAGCAATTCGCACATAACCCTCGCCGTACTCACCAAATCCAATTCCCGGGCTTACGGCAACCTGCGCTTCAAGAAGGAGCAGTTTACTAAATTCCAGACTCCCTAGATGTGCGACTGTTTCAGGAATTTTAGCCCATATAAACATCGTAGAGCTCGGTTTATTTAGATGCCATCCTGCTCTTCCAAATGCTTGCACCATAACGTCGCGACGCTTCTCATATTTCTTAATAACATCATTTACACAATCTTGAGGCCCATCAAGTGCTATAGTAGCTGCTATTTGAATAGGGGTAAACATTCCGTAATCAACCCAGCTCTTTATTTTAGTCAGTGCGCCTACAAGCTTTTTATTTCCGACAATAAATCCGACTCTCCAGCCTGCCATGTTGTAACTTTTTGAAAGAGTAAAACTTTCAACTGCAACATCTTTTGCACCTTCAACTTCTAAAATAGAGGGTGTTTTATAACCATCAAACGTGATATCTGCATAAGCAATATCACTGATAACGTAAAAACGCTCTTTTTTTGCCATTGCTACAAGTCTTTCATAAAAAGATTTTGTAACCGTAACGGTAGATGGGTTATGCGGAAAATTCACAACCACATATTTCGGTCTAGGAACATTTTGCGTAAAAGTATGCTGCAATGTTTCAAAGAAGTGATCTTCATCCAACTCAAAACGGTCATTGTACTGCATACCCATGTTTACAACATTTCCGCCTGCTAAAACAAAAGCGTAGGAGTGTATCGGATAGGTAGGATCGGGAACTACCGCAACATCTCCGGGATTAACAATGGCTTGAATCAGGTGTGAATACCCCTCTTTTGAACCCATTGTGGCAACTGCTTCGGTCTCCGGGTCAAGATCAACCTCATAACGTCTTGCATACCACTTTGTGATAGCCAAACGCAGTTTATAGATACCCTTACTAACGGAGTATCCATGCGTCTTATGTTTTTTCGTTGCCTCAATAAGTTTGTCTCTGATATGCTTTGGCGCAGGACCGTCCGGGTTGCCCATACTAAAATCAATAACATCCATTCCTGCACGTCTTTCTTGCATTTTGATCTCATTGACTGCTGCAAAAACATACTTTGGAAGTCTATCCATTTTTACAAAATTAAACTCATCAAACATGATTTATACCTTTTTTCACTTTTTGCCTTTTCCCTGTGAAATAATTTTTATACCCTTACGTAAATTTGCTAATTGATAAATATCTGAAATTTTAATATAAACTGTATCTTTTGGCAATGCAAAAGTAATTTTCTTCGTTCTAACATCTTTTTTAAAAATTTTAAGCAGACGCAGTTCCCTATCATAAAAGGCTACATAGGGATACCAGTTGTTTCCTCTTAAACTCTGTAACACTATTTTGTCAATGTCATTAAGTCGCAACCAATAGTCACTCCTACTCTGTCTTAAGGTCAACTTTTCCGATCCATTCACACTCATAACATCAAGTTTTGCGCTACTTATATCGATCTCATATTCCCAATGTGACTTATCCACTCTTTTTATATCCGTAATAGAACAACCGATTTTTTCTAAAACTCTTGATAAGATTACCGGATCTAAAGCATATTCGGAATTTATCATTATAGAACGCTCAAATCCCTCTTCACTCGAAGATGCGTGTAGATTAAGATATCTGTAATATCCAAGTGATCGCATCACATCATTTATAAGCTTTGTAAAAAAGAGTGCATTCCCTCCTGTTTTAAAATCGATATAAACCTTTGTAGGTTTTCCAAAAAAGAGATCTAACAGACCATTCTCTTTTAACGCCTTAGCAATTTTCACAGAATCAATGCGACCGTTTCTTAAAAATTTGCTTCTATCTTTAAAGATTATCTTAATAAGATTCTTATGGGTACGCAACGTAGCAGGTTCGACTAAAGCCTGTACCCGCTCATAGAGGTTAGCTTCAAAATTTTTAGTTTGTCCTGATTGTAAAAGTACTCCAAAAAGCAGTACCCAAAAAACTATTTTTACCAATTTCGACCTAAATTAAGCTCTTTAAACTGTTCGCGAGATATCTCTTCAACTTTACCCTCAATATATGAGAACCTCAACATTTCAGGAGTATCAAAATTCAAGGTTTCCGAACCATTTAAAATATCGACTCTACCGTGTCCTAGGATAATAAGCCAATCCTTAGAAGCGTTAAGGTCATACTCCTCACTCGTCATTTTTTGACTGCGCTCATGATTACTTAAATCAACCATTCCAACCCAAATCTGTACTTTAGGAACCAAACTTAAAGATTTGACGACACTTTTTTGATCCACACTCTTTTTTGCATTACTCTCGTTAACATCCACTGCATCACTCTTTGTATTCTCTTGCAATGATGTCTGCGTCTCATTCAATGTATCATCTGTAATATTTAAATGCTCTTTAGCTTTTTCGATAGTTTTTGTCGTCTCACTAGAACTGTCGCCTTCACTAAGTTTCATTTCACTTTTTCTATCAAGGATAAAATAGGAGATAAGTGCAACAAGAACTATAACTGCTAGAGCAATAAAAAGTTTCATGCCGTTAAAACTTTTTTTCTCACCGGGAAGATGAATGAAGAGCTGGTTATTCGTTTTAGCGTGCTCTTGCTGGTACGCATCATACTCATGTTTTAACTGACTTAGATCAAGTTCATACTGCTCTTCTAAAATTTTTACAAAACCGTAGAATTGCACACGATGTAATTTTGAAAAATCCCTATTTAAAATTGCTCCTAAAGCAACTTCAGAGATTCTAGTCTGCTCTTTTATCTTTTTTGAACCTAACTCTTCTAAAACTTTCAGTGCTTCCATTGTTAGCTCATCCTATGAATTAAAATTGCACCAGCGGCACTCACATTTAATGAATCAAACCTATTTGCCATTGGTATAGTTACTCTATAATCTAGTCGGGAGGTGATTTTATTGCTCAAACCTTCACCTTCACTGCCCAAAACTAGCGCACGTTTCCCCATCGGTGTGACACTTTTAATATCTTCACCGTCTAAAGTAGCACCGTAAAAACTAAAACTGCTCTGCTTTAACTCATTCATACAATCTAGTAAATTAGGCTGATGAACAATCGGAATATCAAAAATGGCCCCGCTACTGCTTCTAGCTAAATTTTCACTCTTTATATCTTTTATACCGCCGATAATTACGCCGTCAACTCCAAGTGCCAAAGATGTTCTAATCAGTGCTCCGATATTGCCCATATCACTTAGAGATGACAAAAGAAGCAGAAAATTCTTATCTTTCAAATCATCAAGAGAACTAAGTTCCAACTCTTCAACTTCAGCTAAAAAGCCTTGATGATTTCCACCCTTTGCCATCCCCTGCGCACCTTTTGCATCACGGCGTTCTATTGGAATGTTGAGTTTACTTATCTTTGAAAATAGTTTTTTATCTATCTCTTTAGAGAATATGAGACGTTTGATCCGTTTTGGATGCTGTTCTAAAAAGTGCAGTACCGTTTGTTTTCCATATATAAGCATGGGTGATTTTATCTAAAAAAGACTTATTGGTTAATTATGAAGTATATATCCTCGCAAACACTCAATGAAGAAAATATTTATCCTCTATACTGATAAACTCAATATACTATGTTTATTTGACTGCTCAATTTCTCGTTGAACACTTACATATTCACTAGCGTGAGATTTTGCTTGAATTTGCTTAGAATTTTCTATAGAACTGGTTTTATTTTTCTCATTATATAGAAGCGTATTCATTACATTAGATAAGTATTTATTTGATTCATTTCCAATACTAGGATTTTTTAAATCATTTTCTTGAATAGCATAAAGTACTTCAAGTACTTTTTTATTTGTATCATTTAACCCACCTATATTTTGTGTATATTCAAGAGACCTTATATGATTTTCTGTATAGTTGGATGTGCTCCATCCTATACTTTCATAGGCTATTATAGTACTTTCTATTTTCGCTTTGATTTTATATATTTCTCTATCTGAAGTGATCCCCATATCTTCTAACTTGTCATTTAAAGCTTGATTAGCACTTGGGCTTAAACCATCTATATAATGATTTTTCCACCATCCACCTTCATGTTTATTTAATTCATCTTTAAATTTAGTGGTTGTATTTTCCGTTTTATTTAAACTTTTGTCGGTATATGTCGGTTGTTGAGTTATAGGTGAGATATTCATTTTGAGCTCCACAAATTAATATAGCTCAAATATAGCAAATTATGTACCATGGGTTTTTAGAAGATTGGCTAATTGTAGATGCTAGAATTCTGAAACAAATATTACAGAAATGGCAGAAGGTGTAGAAAGATGAGAATTGGCAGGTGAAGTTGTAAGAGCATATTGTCCACCAAATAGTCAAATTATTAGACTGATTAAGGCTTAATTAGAACAGTATTATCCCATTACAAACAAGTAATTATTTTCCTACTAGCCTCTCGTAACAATCTTTTATACTCTCTCCGGTTATTCGTGAAATGAGCTTTGCTGACTGTTTTTTTGGCAAGTTTAACTCTAAAATATCATTTTGCGTAAGTGATAGTTTACTGGAACTTCCTGCTTCTATAATGACAACCCATTCACCTTTTACAGTATCGTTTTTTAGTAAGTTATAGAGATTTTTAGAGTTCTCTTTATAGTAAGTTTGGTGCATCTTTGTCAACTCTTTTGCCAAAAATAGCACTCTATTCGGTTCAATCTCACTAATACGTTCAAGCAGCTTTAATAAACGATGCGGGGATTCATAAAGGATGGTATTGTAGCCGCTATAGAGTGCCTCTTGCAGTTTTTCCTCTCTATCATGCCCTTTATGAGGCAAAAATCCTAAAAAAAGAAAGTTGGTCTGTAAAAATCCGCTTGCCGCATAAGCGCTAAGAAGCGCATTTGCACCCGGCAATACATCATATTCAATTCTCTTCTCAATACAGTATCTAACAATCTGAGCACCCGGATCACTAATTCCAGGCATTCCCGCATCGCTGATATAAACAACGTTTTTGGAAAAAAAATCGGGCTCTATTTTTTCTAACCACTCTTTTTCATTATGTGAATGCAGAGCAATAAACTGTTCTATGTTTGGGTTAAAATTTTGTCTCTCTTGAAGTAGAAAAAGCAGTCTTTTAGCAACACGCGTATCTTCACAAAGAAGAATTTGCGCATTTTCCAGAGCATCAAGTGCTCTTTGGCTAATATCTTGTAAGTTTCCTATGGGGGTAGGTACAAGTGTTAACAAGTCTTAAATAATTACTTAATGTTATAACGCTTGTTAAATTTCTCAATACGTCCAGCAGCATCAACAACTTTTTCTGAACCTGTGTAAAATGGGTGGCAAGAACCACAAATATCTACACGCATTGCCTCTTTTGTACTCTTTGTCGTAAATGTGTTCCCGCATGCGCAAGAAACCGCACACTCAACATAGTTTGGGTGAATCTCTTTTTTCATCTAAAATGTCCTTCAATCAACGTTTTTGTGCGCCGATTATAATTTGAGGCAATATTTTACAAAAATTCTTCTTAAAGTAAAATTTTAGAAGCTAATGAAACGACTGCTGTTTCTGAGCGCAGTACCGTTTTCGTATCAAACCCTAAAACTTTCATAGCTCTATTTTTAAAAAGTTCTCTCTCATTTTCGCTAAATCCCCCCTCACAGCCAACAAGAAAACTACTATGCACTGTTTCAGCTTGCACGCTTTCTTTACTGAAATCAATCACTGCACACTCGGGATTCTTCTGTAGAAAAGTATCTAAATCTTTTACAAGCTCTAAACTCATCGGTCTGCTTCTTCCGCACTGCATAGAGGAGCTTTGCAAAAGTTTGTAAAATCTTTCAAAGTTAAGTTTTATATTTCTTTGTGAGCGTTCACAATAGATAAAAGAGATCTTTTCCACACCTATCTCATTGAGCATTACAAGTGCCTTTTCAATCGATTTCACATCAACAACGCACCACCCAAGGTGTAGACTCTTTTTCGCACCGACCGGATCATTTTTCATCTGCACAAATGATAAGATTACTTTTTTTGGCTCGATATTTTCTATCTCATAAATATATGCTTTGTCACCCTCTTCAAGGCTTCGAAAAACGATCTGCTGTCCAACCTTGTGACGTCTTACTTTTACGATATAGTTAAAATCCTCTCCCTTTAACACAACCCTTTCATTACCGCTTTGTTCACTATATAAAAACTGCATAAAGTCTCTCTCTTCTTGAAAACTGTATAATACCAAAATTTTAATCATCAGGATCACAAATGAGCGTTACCATCGAAGAAGCACTTGATATCATATATAAAAACGTTATGCCGACTAAAACAGAAATTTTGCCCACAGATACGGCGGTCGGAAGAATAATCGCAAAAGATATCAAAGCTACGATTACGCTTCCCCCTTTTGATAACTCTGCGATGGACGGTTACGCTGTTAAGTGTTCTGATAAAGGCAAAAAAATCGAAGTAGTCGCAACTATTTTTGCTGGCGACAATGAAGAGAGTACGTTGCATGAGGGTAGTGCAATCAAAATCATGACGGGTGCTTGCATACCTAACGGTACTGAAGCGATCGTACCCATTGAAGATGTAAATTTACACGAGAGCCATATTGAACTTCCTGAAAATATTAAAGAGAACGCACATATAAGAAGAAGCGGTGAGGATATTGCTAAGGATGAGACCGTCATTGAAAAAGGGACAAAACTCTTGGCCTATCAACTCTCTATTTTAGCCTCACAAGGCATCACGCATGTAGAGGTCTACAAAAAACCCTCAGTTGCCGTCTTTGCAACGGGAGAAGAGCTAAAGATGCCCTATGAAACACTAGAAGCACACCAACTTTTTAATTCAAACTCACAAGCTATTCTTACACGATCCTCTGAACTTGGAGCCACAACAACTTTTACGGGAAGTGCAAAAGATAATCTTGAAGATATAAAACAGCATGTAAAAAACTCTTTAGGACACGATCTGATCGTAACATCAGGCGGGGTAAGCGTAGGTGATGCAGATTTTACAAAAGAGTCGTTTAACTCTTTTGGATTAGAGGTTCTTTTTGAAAAAATTGAGATAAAACCGGGAAAACCAACTATTTTTGGCAAAATAGGAGACTCGTACATTCTTAATCTTCCGGGTAACCCTATGGCAGCTGCGCTCATTTTTGAACTCTTCGGTGAAGCAATTATTGCAAAACTGAGCGGTAAATGCAACATCTATAGAGTACCAATAGAGGCAACTTTAAAAGAGAGGCTTACCTTAAGGGCTGGGCGTAACACCCTAATTCCAGGTTTCTATGATGGAAAAAACTTCTCAATTAACCGCAAACGCTCACCGGGTATGGTTTCACCGCTCTCATGTTCAAATGGCTTTATCTTGGTAGATTCAAGGGTTTCGGTTTTAGAAAAAGAGAGCAGTGTGAAGGTGCTCCCTTTAAGATTTGAATTCTCTTCAAACCTAAGGAAAAGTCTCTTTACACTTTAAAAAGACCCAATTTAGAGCTCAGCTCTTTAGTAAGATTTTGCATATGCTCAGATGCTTGCGTTACTTGATTGATATTTTCTAAGTTCCCGTTAGCCAGCGTGTTTATATGCTCGATCTCTTCTGAAATCTTATTTGTCTCTTCAGCCATCTCACGGGTATCTTGCATTGTTTTACTTGAAATTTGCAGTGTCTGGTTCATTACATCAACAGATGCTTGAATATTATCTTCAACCGATGAGCTTACATCCATAAGCTGTTTAATTGTCTCCGAATTTTCATTCATCTGCGCACTTGAATCTAAGATTGATTGAACAATAACATTGATCGTAGCGTTAATCTCGCCCAAAGATTTTTGTGTTCTCTCAGCTAGTTTTCTTACCTCATCGGCAACAACCGCAAATCCACGACCATGTTCCCCTGCACGTGCAGCTTCGATAGCGGCATTAAGTGCAAGTAGATTTGTCTGATCGGCAATATCGGAAATTACACTTAGAACCTCTTTTACCTGTGTTGCATCGGAACTTAATTGGTTGAGTCGTGATGCAAGCTCTTGTTCAACCTCTACACTTACCTCAATTTTTTTACTTAGTGTTATGATCTCACTATTTGCGCGTGCTAGATTCTCATTTGCATGCTCTATCTGTTCATGTGCACCTTGCGCCTCTTCTACTGAGCGGTTCAGTGTCGTATTCATCTGTTTCATATTAACAGTTGCCGTGTTGACTATTTTTGTCTCGCTTGAAACATTCTCCTCTATCTTTTTAGCATTGTGTACCAGTTGTTCGGATATCGCACTATTCTCTTCGCTACTTTTCTTCGCATCACACACGGTATCTTGTACTTTAGAAATAAACTGATTAACCTCATAACTAGCTTTTCCTAGTTCGTCTTTTGAACTTACGTTCAACCGCTTCGTTAAATCACCGTCACCTGAAGCCAACTCGCTACCTGCTTCAATCATCTCCTTTACTGCTCTACTAATAAAAGTACTGATGAAATATCCTAGGAAAAATGAGATTGTTAAAATAAGGATACTAACAATCATAGAAACTGTCAACTCTTTACTGTTTTGCTCAATAATTTCCGTAATATTCTCTTGCATTCTCTGCGTTAAATAATTTTCAACCTCTTTTAAAAGATTAATCTTTTTTGTGATTGTTTCAAACCAGTATGACGCTTTAACCCCAAAATTTGTAGTATCGGCATTGGCTTTTATCAGAATATCTCTCATTCTGTTCACTTCATTTACAGCGTCACCGCTTACCGTTTTTTCATAAAATTCTTCTGCTTCATCATCAGCCAAAACTAAAAAACTCTTTAAAAAACTGTTCTGTTCGGCAAGTAAAGAGTTAAATTTGACCCTAGCTCCTTTAGCAAAACTATTTGCAGAAAATGTAGCAGCACCCACAGCACGTTCAATTCCTGCTCTCTCTTTTGAGTATAGAAAGTTTACATATGAATTTACATCTTTTAAAATCTGTACATCATCGGTCAACTGTGCAGCTGATGCAACCGTATCGATAAAACTTCCATTCATATTGGTGTAGTAACTAATTGCATCCATCTTTTTAATGCTCAACGTATCAACACTCTTACGAATAGCATCCAGTTTTGCCAAATAATTTTTAGCATTTTGCAGATCATTTTGAAATCTTTTAGTGTAGACACTTTGATCAAAAGAATCTAACGCACTCACTAAAAGAGAGCGTTTGGAATCTGTATCAGCTCTTTGTTTCTTCAAGACATCAGAAAACTTTTCTCCTTTGGAACCTAAAAATACTGCGGTTGCACCACGCTCTTTTTGTGATTCATGTACAAATGCACTCATTTTTGATGAGAGAACAACAACTTTTTCTAACTTGGCTAATCTGCTTGAACTATCAAGGATAGTAAAAGTCTGCACCATGATGAAATATAAAAGACCTAAAACGGGGATAATAAATATCAGAAATATCTTGCCTCTGATACTTAAATTCTTCAAAGTGTTCATCTGTTAAAACTCGCTTTTCTTTGTGATTAATATAAAATTTTGTTATTGTATCAGTTTTTTCTAAGATAAAAACAATATTTAGTCAACTGCTACATATTTTTTGATACAATTTAACATGAAAAAAGTCGATTTTCTTAAAAACCTCCATAATAACGGCCTTCCACGTGCAATGCTTTTCTACGGAAACGGTCATTTTCTAACTGAACACTATATTTCTCAAATCGCAAAACAGGTTGCAACCGCTGATGAAACACTAAAAATGTATCACGATGAGTATGACTTTAGTAGAGCAAAAGAGCATCTTGCTCAAAACTCTCTGTTTGGCGATAAAAATCTGCTTATTATAAGAAGTGAAAAGAAAATTCCCGCATCAGATATAAAGACACTGCTTTCCCTAGTACAAAAAAGTGAAACAAACTACTTTTTATACGGTTATTTCGGTACCGATACCAAATCTGTTCAAACACCTTTCGTGAAAAAAAACGGTGCAGAAAATCTTAGAGTCTACCCGCCCTCATCCTCTGAAGCGAAAACCTTTTTATCGCAGTATGCTGGAGAGCTTAATGTCAACATTGACGGTTACGCCCTGCACCACCTTTTAAATACACAAAACGGAGATATCTCATTAGCTCTGAATGAGTTGAAAAAACTTGCAATTCTAGATAGACAAATAAGTGTTAAAGAGATCGATGATCTTGTCTATCCTCACCTGAATATCAATTTAGATGATCTTCTTTTGCAACTTTTACAAAGAAAAAATTATACGCAAAACCTCGAACGGGTCTTAGAATCCGGTGAGGAGGCGGTTAAAATCATTATGTCATTGAGTGCCTTTGTCGTTCAACTTTTTATGTTTAATACACATATTAAACTCACCGGTATTGCAGATTCAAAAGCTATTTTAGGCTACAAACTGCCGCCTCACATTGAACAAGAACGTTTTGCACTCTGTAAAATGTTTAAAAAAGATGATTACGAAAAGATCATCAGACATCTCATGAAAACGGAACTGTTACTAAAAAGTTCAAAAGGTGATAAAGAATCAATTCTGCATTCATCTTTAATAAAACTTCAAACATTTTTATAGTATAGTTCGCGCTTTAATATCCTTGCTCTTGAAAAAGGGCATAATCCACAAGGAGACTATGTGAAACATTACGAACTTCTATTTGTAATAAAACCTACACTTACGGAAGAGGAGATAAAAGCGGGCATTGAAACCGTTAAAAACTCCATAACAAGCACTGGCGGTGAGATCGCTGTTAATAAAGATATGGGTATTCGTAAACTTGCTTATGAAATAGATAAGCAAAAACGCGGTTACTACTATGTAACTTACTTTAGCACAAAACCTGATGCTATCACAGAGATAGAAAGACTTCTTCGTATTAACGAAAATATTTTACGTTTTATGACGGTAAAATATGACTCAAAACGTGAAGTTAAAGCATGGAATGAGCTTGTTGAGAAAACAAACACTCTAAACAAAGGTGCAGCAAAAGCAGAAGCACCTGCAAGTGAAGAGAAAACAGAGGAATAACCTATGTTTAATAAAGTAATTCTCGTTGGAAATTTAACTAGAGACATTGAACTAAAGTATACGCAAAGTTCATTAGCGATCGCAAAGACCGGAATTGCTACAAATCGAAAATTTAAGACTCAAACGGGTGAACAAAAAGAGGAGGTGATGTTTATCGACATTACATTTTTTGGACGTTCTGCCGAGATCGCAAACCAATATCTTCGTAAAGGAAGTAAAATATTGGTCGAGGGTCGTTTGGTTTTAGATCAGTGGGATGATCCGACTACAGGACAAAAACGTAGTCGCCATCAAGTTACGGTAGATAATATGCAGATGCTTGATTCAAGAGGAGATAACGGGGGTTCGGGACAACAAGGGGGTTATAACCAAAATTATAATCAACAAAACCAGGGCAACCAAAACTCCGATCAATACAATAATCAGCAGCAGTACGGTCAGCAACAGCAATATGCACAACCGAGACAGCAACAAGAGCAGCAAATACCGGAAATTGACATAGACGAGGATGAAATCCCGTTTTAGAAATACTCTAAAAAAATAAAGGAAATTGAAATGGCAGAAAAACGTAAATACAAAAAACGCTATTGTAAGTATTGTGAACAAAAAATCGACTATATCGATTTTAAAGAGATAGGCACATATAAATATTCACTATCGGAAAGATATAAAATTATGCCTCGTAGATTAACTGGAAACTGTAAACGTCATCAAGATATGGTTTCAATCGCTATTAAAAGAGCTCGTGCTACAGCATTAATTCCATATGTTGTTTCACGTTCTACAATCGTTACAAACCCTTTCGAACTAGCATAATCAATAGATAAAATATTCCGTACTGCACTTTTTTTGTGCAGTATAGATAAAAACAACTCTTCACTACTTTTGTTTCAGTGCAATTTAAGCAAAACTAATCTACAATTTACTTATCCATCTGATAATAAGAACAAATAATTTTAGATGAGAAATAAATAAATTTAATACATTAAACAAAGGATTTTACAATGGCAAATATAGAAACACTTAAAAAACAAGCAGACGAAGCAAAAAAAGCTTACCTGGAATCACTATCAAAATCTGCTGACGACAAAGCTGTATCTGAGCAACAATTTGATGCAACTACTGAAGTTATTATCGAGGCTTTAACTTCACTTCAAGATCAACTTGACGTAGCTCGTGCAAAAGGTTCAGTAAAAGCAAAAGATATCGTTGACGGTTTCGGTGGTGAAGGTCGTTTGAACGATTTAGTTCTTGACTTAGCTGGTTACATGGGTGAAATGGTTGGTGCTGGTACAACTATGGCTTCAACTCCACTTGTTGTAATGGCTGGTGCTGCTAAAGGTGTTTATAAAAAAATCACTGAATAATTCAGTTTTTATCACTTATCCCGCAGAAGGTTCGTTTGTTTTTCAAACGAACCTTTTTTTATGCAAAACTTCCATTCTTCCGATACATTAAAAAAACTAATCGTCTTGTCGATATAATTATCTATGTATGAATCTGAAAAAGCACTACTTGATGACATTGTTAAATATAGTAACGGCAAACTATCTGACTCAATAATAGAAAAATTCAGTGAGAGTGATTTTAAAGCGCCGGAAAAGTTTATCATAAAACTTATGTCCGAAATACTGGTCGTTTATAAATATCTTGACAGCTTCCCTCTTATGTTTGCCAGTGTACTAGGAGATTATACTGAAGAGAAAGATATTGATTTCACTGCGATAGTAAATAATTTTAGATAAATAGAAACTATAATCTTACAATTAACTTTTTTTATTAAACTGACTACAATAATTAATTTTTAATTTTTATATGGGTACAATACCCAAATTTATAGAGTACTATTACTCAAAATTATACTTTGGAGCTATTATAATGGGTGTTATGGAATTGGTAAAAAGTGGTGTTGTTTCAGGTGATGATTTAAATAAGGTTTTTGATTACGCTAAGAAAAACTCCTTTGCGATACCTGCAGTAAATGTTGTAGGAAGTGATTCTATTAATGCAGTACTTGAGAGTGCCGCTAGGGTTAATTCACCGATTATAATACAGTTTAGTAACGGCGGTGCCTCTTTTATGGCTGGAAAATCTTTAAAAAATGATGAAGAGAAAGTTGCAATTGCAGGTGCAATAAGTGGCGCTCTTCATGTCCATAATATTGCCAAGCTCTATAATGTACCGGTAATTTTACATACTGACCATGCAGCTAAAAAGCTATTGCCATGGATTGATGGTCTTTTGGATGCTAGTGAAGAACACTTTGAAAAACACGGTAAACCTCTTTTTTCATCACATATGCTTGACTTAAGCGAAGAGCCTCTTGAAGAAAACATTGAAATATGCCAAAACTATCTTAAACGTATGAGTAGAATGGGTATGACACTTGAAATAGAGCTTGGGATTACGGGCGGTGAAGAGGATGGTGTTGATAACTCTGATGTTGATAATTCTCTTCTATATACACAACCAGAAGAGGTAGCTTACGCTTATGAAATACTCTCAGAGGTATCTTCTAACTTCACAATTGCAGCATCATTTGGCAATGTACACGGCGTATACAAACCGGGCAACGTGAAACTTTCTCCTATTATATTAGGAAACTCACAAAAATTTATAGAAGAAAAGTATAACACTTCAAGTAAACCGGTCAATTTTGTTTTTCACGGTGGTAGCGGCTCAGCCTTAGAGGATATAAAAGAGGCAATTGAGTATGGTGTAATAAAAATGAACATCGACACCGATACACAGTGGTCATTTTGGGATGGTGTAAGAGCTTATGAAAAGAAACACCACGATTATCTTCAAGGACAAATCGGCAATCCTAAAAGTGAAGATAGCCCTAATAAAAAATATTATGATCCTAGAAAATGGTTACGTGCCGGTCAAGAAACAATGGTTACAAGATTAGAGGAAGCATTTAGCGATTTAAACTGTATAAATAGAAACTAATAATGAAAATTAAAAGTCTCTATATAGCCTCACTAGAAGCTTCTTCTGGAAGTTTAATTATCTCTATGGGATTAATGGAACTTCTTAAGAGCCGTTATGAGAAAGTAGCATTTTTCCGTCCCGTAATAAAAAGTGAAAAAAGAGTTGACAGTGATATAGATTTTATGCTTAAACATTTCTCTTTAGATTTGGAGTATAAAAAATCCTATGGATTTACCGTTGATGATATAGAGACTGCCGTATCTGAAGGAAAACTTTCTGAAATTTTAGAAAAGCTCATAAGAAATTTTCGTAGATTAGAAAAGAGTTATGATTTTGTCCTTATAGAGGGAATGCCTCAATCTCTATTTTCAACTGCTATAGATTTTGATGTCAATTTGATGCTTGCTAAAAACTTTCGCAGCCCTTTTGTTGCTGTTTTAAAAGGTGTTGAAAAAAGTGCTAATGAGATATATGATGAGATACGTTTAGAGGGAAAAGCAATACGAGAGGGTAAAGTCAGCCACTTTGCCACCTTTGTCAATAGAGTTGATGAAAAAAAGATTGAAGCGTTAAATAAAAAACTAAAAAAGCGCAAATATGATTATCAAATCTATATGCTTCCCGAGGTTGAGGAGCTTGATTGTCCAACCGTTAAAGAGATAAAAGGCTCTTTAACATGTGTCAAAACATATGGTCAAGAGAATAATATGCTTCAAATAGTCAAACAGAGTAAAATAGCGGCTATGAGTGTAGAAAACTATCTAAAGAGGTTGGAAGATGGTGATCTTATCATAGTTCCCGGAGATAGAGCCGATATTATCCTTGCCTCAATGATGTCCTTTTATACAAAAACATCTCCAAACATTTCAGGTCTCATTTTAACCGGTGGCATAAAACCTGATGAAAAAGTTATGCAGCTTATTCAAGACTTTCATGAAATTCCTCTACCGATCATTGAAGTCGAATGTGATACCTATGCGACTGCAAAGATAATACAAAACATTAAAGCAAAAATTACACCCGAGAGTGAAAGAAAAATTTCACTCGCTATGGGACTTTTTAGTACAAATGTTAATTCTGAGAGAATAGCTAAAACTTTTGATATTGAAAGTTCAAATGTAGTTACGCCTATGATGTTTGAGTATGGTCTTTTTGAAAGAGCAAGACAGGATAGAAAGAGAATTGTTTTACCTGAAAGTTCTGACGAGAGAGTTTTAAGAGCTGCAGAGGTACTTCTTCGTCGGGACGTAGTGGATTTAATTTTATTAGGTAATGTAGATGAAATCGAGCATAAATGTTCACTTTTAGGTGTTGATATAAGCAAAGCTGAACTCATCAATCCACAAAATTCTCCTTTGATGGAAAAATATTCTAAAATCTTTTATGAGTTACGTAAGGATAAGGGACTTATGATAGAAGCCGCACAAGATGCGATGAACCATTGGACCTATTTTGCCACCATGATGGTTTATACCGGTGATGCTGATGGCATGGTCTCAGGCGCTATTCATACTACTGGTGAAACTATACGTCCGGCATTGCAGACTATCAAAACTAAAGAGGGGATCTCTATAGTTTCTAGTGTCTTTTTTATGTGTTTAGAGACAAGAGTACTTGTATACGGAGATTGTGCAGTTAATCAAGATCCAGATTATGAGCAGCTTGCAGAAATAGCAATTTCAAGTGCAGATACTGCAAAAACTTTTGGTATTGAGCCGCGTATTGCTATGCTCTCATACTCAACGGGTAGTTCAGGTAAAGGCAAAGAGGTAGATAAAGTACGAAAAGCAACAAAAATTGTAAAAGAGAGACGTCCAGATCTGCTAGTTGAGGGGCCAATACAGTATGATGCGGCCATTGATGAAAATGTAGCAAAAAGCAAACTTCCTGATAGCGAGGTAGCAGGTCGAGCAACGGTGTTTATCTTCCCTGATTTAAATACAGGAAATAATACCTATAAAGCGGTGCAAAGATCTTCTAAATCTATTGCAATCGGGCCAGTTTTACAAGGATTAAAAAAGCCTATAAATGACCTTAGTAGAGGCTGTTTAGTTGAAGATATCGTTAATACTGTAGCAATTACTGCTATACAAGCACAAGAGCCTACAGATGAGTAAAATATTAGTATTAAATGCCGGCAGTTCTTCTGTTAAATATAAATTATTTCATATGGATACAAAATCTGTACTTGCTTCAGGTTTGATAGAAAGAATAGGTGAAACTGATATTAAGAACCACCGTGAAGCACTTGTCTCAATAGAATATAGACTTAAGAGTTTGAACATATTGACTGACTGGAATGAACTATCTGCTATAGGACATAGAGTTGTTCATGGAGGTGAAGAGTTTCATGAGCCGACACTTATAAATGAATATGTTTTAAAAAAAATTGATCAACTCTCCTCACTCGCACCGCTACATAATCCTGCAAATCTATTGGGCATTGAAATAGCGTTACAATTAGCTCCTAATGTAGCTCAAGTTGCTATATTTGATACCGCTTTTCATCAAACAATTCCAGATTATGCCTATATGTACGCACTTCCTTATGAGATGTATGAAAAACATGGCATAAGGCGTTACGGTTTTCACGGTACTTCACACCAATATGTTGCATCGCAAGCTGCTCATTTTTTAAATAAAGATATCAGCGAATGTAATTTTATTACGCTGCATCTAGGTAACGGCTCAAGTGCTGCTGCTATTAAAAAGGGTAAAAGTATCGATACATCAATGGGTATGACTCCATTAGAGGGTCTTATTATGGGTACAAGAAGCGGTGACCTTGATCCTCAAATTATTATCTATCTATCTAAGCAGCTTGGACTAAGTATTGATGAAATTGATCAATTGCTGAATAAAAAAAGTGGTCTTTTAGGTATTTCAGGAAAAATAGATATGAGAACAATTCAAGATAGCACTGATCATAAATCTCTTTTAGCAATAGATATGCTTGCACATAGGCTGATTAAGTATATCGGCGCATACTATATACAATTAGGCCATGTGGATGCTATTATCTTTACAGGTGGTATAGGTGAACACTCCTCTTTAATAAGAGATAAAGTATGTAGATCTATCACAAAACCGCTAAATATTCACTATTTGGAAGATAAAAATAAAAATGTGCAAGCAGATAGCATAGTCTCTTTAACAGATGAAGACTCTAAGACAGATATTCTTGTTATTCCGACAGATGAAGAGCTTCAAATTGCACTGCAAACAGTTACAAAATTAAAGGGGATAACTTGAAAAAAAGAACTAAAATCTTAGCTACACTCGGACCTGCTTCTGACTCACAAGATATGATTGAAAAACTTATTCTTGCCGGTGTTAATATCTTTCGTATGAATTTTAGTCACGGTAGTCATGAATACCACTCTAAGGTTCTTAGGAATATCCGTAAAGCAATTGAAAAGACAGGTTTAATTGTCGGGGTTTTGCAAGATATAAGCGGTCCTAAAATTAGAGTCGGTATGCTTGATTATGATTTTGAACTTCAATCAGGTGATATTTTAGAGTTTTTAAAAGATGATATTGTTGGTGAAAAAATTGATGATCATCATTATAAATTATGCATTAATCAAAGCTCTATTTTAGATATGTTAAAAGTAGGAGAGCATATTTACCTTGCTGATGGGGCACTTCATGCTGTCATAATAGGTAAAAGCGATAACGGTATCAAAGCAAAACTAGAAAATGGCGGGATACTCTCATCTAGAAAAGGTGTTAATTTTCCTAATACTAGACTTGGTATTGAGGTATTGACCCCAAAAGATAGAGAAGATATGAAATGGGGAGTTGAAAACGATGTTGATTTTATGGCTATCTCATTTGTTCAAAGTGCCTCAGATATGATTGAAGCACGAGAGATCATTAGCTCACACGGCGGCTCTACTCAACTCTTTGCAAAAATTGAAAAGTTTGAAGCTGTTGATGATATTAATGAGATTCTTAAAGAGAGTGATGGAATAATGGTTGCCAGAGGTGATCTTGGTATAGAAGTTCCCTATTATGAAGTTCCGTTTATACAAAAATCACTTATAAAGCGTGCTAATGAGCTTAGTAAGCCCGTTATTACCGCAACTCAGATGTTACTCTCTATGACACACAATGAACGTGCCACAAGAGCTGAAATCAGTGATGTTGCTAATGCAGTACTTGATGGTACTGATGTTGTTATGTTATCAGAAGAATCAGCAGTTGGGCATAACCCCGTACTTGCGGTAGAGACAATGTTTAATACGATACGTGCAACCGAAAAAGATTATCCATTTTTAAAATATCATGTTTATGACAATATTGACGATACCGATAGTATAGATGAAGCTGCAGTTAAATTAAGTGATGAGTTAGGTGCGCAAGCTATACTTGCAATTACTACTTCAGGACAGTCTGCAAAAAAAATATCTAGATACCGTCCTAAAGTACCGATATACGGTGTTACGACTGATGAAAAGTCTGCAAGAGCATTAACCGCAGTTTGGGGCGTAGTACCTGCATTTTCTGTTGAGAAAGGAACACTTGGACATACAATGAAATCTATGGTTGAACAAGGCCTTGACAGAGGAATATTAGATCTAAAAAATACTTATATCTTAACAGCAGGTGACCCTGTAGGGGTTGTTGGGAAAACAAATATTATACGTGTATTACGTGAGCATGAGATGAAATTCTTTGAAAATCTAGATATTGAGACAGCGAGAACCTGTTAGAGAATTAAAATTAAGATAGAGTAGATTAAGTTAAGTACTTATCTTAAAACTCTATCGATTGTAACAAGTAAAACAGTAAGTAATACGAATGCGTTGAGATGTACAAATGTTTTTTTAGCTATTTGGTAGCCTAAAGGAGCATTTATAAACTGGAAGGCTCTATACATTGCATGAGCTAAAATCAGTGCAAATATCGTGTAACTAATTATTGAAATAAATTCAAAAATTGAAACTACAAAAAGTGCAGAAATAAACGTTAAAATTATCCAAATAAATGTTATCCTATGTAATGATAGTTCACCAAAAATCTCTACTACAGTCGGATATCCCGCATTTTTGTAATCATCATGATACATAATGACTAAAAGCCAAAAATGTGGAACCTGCCATATAAAATAGAGTATTGCAAGTGATAAGAAGCCTATCTCAAGCATTGAATATCCAGCAGTAATCCATCCAACAGCAGGTGCTACAACACCAAGAAGTGAACCGGGTATAACCGCAAATGCACTCCATCTTTTCATAGGAGTATACAAGCCGTTATACAAGAGTATTGTAAATATAAAAAGATTTAAACCAGTCATACCTATCGAGTTATAAATCAAAATGATAGATACTAAAATAAGTCCAATAGAAATAATCAGTCCGTTAAAAACTGAAATTTCACCCGTGATTAAGGGACGTGTTTTCGTACGAGGCATATTTGCATCATACTCTTTTTCTTGATATTGATTAAGTGCCGAAGTACCAAGTGCAAGTAATAAGATAGCGATTGTAGGTACAATTATCTCAGTTGATATTGTTCCTTTCGCTATAACATATGTGAGCAACCCAGACAGGGTTACTCCCAATGAAAGCCATAAGCGAGTAAAAACTATTAAGTTTTTCACTATACTTACAGACCTTTAATGTAGTTAACGATATCGTTAACTTGTTTGTCACTAAGAACACCGCTGTAAGACTGCATAATACCTGCAGAATAACCTTCAGCAATATCTTTATCAGGGTTAAGTAGTGCATCTTTAAGATATGCATCGCTCTTCGCTGATAGACCTTTCATAGATGGACCAACAAGTACTGAACCGTCAGTTGAGTGACAACCGTTACATCCGTTCTCTTCAAATGCAATTTGACCTTCAGACATTTTTGTCTCAGCAGAATCAAATGGTGTACGCTTATCGCTGTTATACCAAGCATCAAACTCTGCAGGATCCATTACGTGTACTTTAGAGTACATATATGAGTGACGTGTACCACAGTACTCAGCACACTCAACATCATATGCACCGTTTATAGTTGCATTGAACCAAAGTGATGTCTCAATACCAGGAATTACATCCTCTTTTGTTCTAAATGCTGGTACCCACCAGTTGTGTATAACATCACCTAAAGGTGCACTCATTTTAGTAATTACATTTTTACCACGTGGTACATACATCTCAGATGTCTTTTTACCATTAGGGTATGTATATGACCATGACCATTTTTGACCTAAAACCTTTACAACTAATGCATCTTTTTCATCAGGCATAGTTCTTTGGTCTTTAAAAGATGTATACCCGTACCAGAACATTACAACGGCTAAGATAGTAGGAATAATTGTCCATGCCATCTCAAGACCTGTGTGGTGCGAAATATTTTCAATATCTTCTGGTTTAACACGATTAGCGTTATATTTAAACATAAAATATACCATCGGTACTGCAACTACTAAGAATACAAATACCGAAATATAAATGTGTATCCAAAAACCTCTATCTACATCTGCAGCAAAGGTTGATGCGGTAGCTAAAACTCCTTCCATTTAATCCCCTTTACTTAATGGTGTGCCGGCGCATGCTGTTGCGTCGTAGCTTTTGGAGCAGTCAATGCGCTCAAATCTCTATTTTGGTTATCCATATTTACCATGATAAACATGTAAACAATCATACCGACAACCGTATAAATAAAGTTTTTCAAGTATGCAGGAACTGCCGAAAAGTGCATATACGTACCGATAATAATAGCAGCTTTAATAACTGCAATTAACAATTGAGCACTAACAGTACCGCTTACACTTAGCGGTAACATTGATGGTTGAATTAACGTTACAGCAGTTAAAACAATTAACCAAATAATACCTTTCGCATATTTTGAACCGTCAACGGCATTTTCAGCTTTATACTCAGTATTTCTTTCAATATTGTCTGCAAACATTAAACTGATCCCCCTATCATATAATATAATGGGAATAGGAATACCCATACAAGGTGTACAAAATCCCAATATAGAGTTAAGTTTTTCATAAAGATTGGACGATGTCCACCTATTTCACCTGCTTTGATTGATTTAATAGCCCATAGCATGAAAGCAATACCAACTGCAATGTGAACACCATGTAGACCAGTCATTGAGAAATACATACCAAAATAGAGGTTTGCACCTTTACTCATACTTTCAAGTACAGGATCACCCGGGAAAATTCCTAAATGAATATCATGACTCCACTCAAATGCTTTGATTATCAAGAACACTACAGATAATGCAATCGTGTACCAGATAAATTTGATAGAACCGTCATGGTCACTTTTTTCTAGCTTCATCATCGCTAGACCCATCATATACGCACTAAGAAGTAGAACAACCGTGTTGATACCACCAAGCGTAACGTTCATATGATCTGCAGATGATTTAATAAAATCATCCGTATACATATTAAAATAGATACCAAATATCATAAACATTGCACCGAACATCATTAACTCAGTGAATATAAATAACCAATAACCAAATACTCCCCCCTCGTAGTCATCATTAAAATCGATGGCTACGTGCTCGTTTCCTTGCGGATCAATTACTATTTCAGGACCTGTTGAATGTGCCATTAGCTAATCCTTTTGTAGTTTTCGTCAAATTTAACCACTGGCTCACCATGGTGGTACTCATATGGATCAAAGTCAACATATGGAGTTTTATGGAAGTTTCCTAGTGGTGGTGGTGACGGTAAGTGCCACTCTAAAGTTGTTGCTTCCCAAGGGTTATTACCAACCGGTGTACCGTTTTTAATACCTTTGTAAAGGTTCCAGAACATCCATAATAAACCAACAAGCATAATTACTAAACCGTAGAATGCAATTTGGTTATAAATTGTAAATTCCGGTAAATAGTCATAATAACGACGTGGCATACCTAGGTAACCTGCGATAAACGGTGGGAACCAAAGAATATTAAATCCAATAAACTGGATATAGAATGCAATTTTTGCAACTGATTCATTATACATACGTCCTGTAACTTTAGGGTACCAGTAGTGAATACCTGCAAAGAAGAACCAAACAACACCAGAAAGGATCGCATAGTGGAAGTGTGCAACAACATAGTATGTATCATGTAGGTGTAAATCTTGTCCAAGCATCGTAATTGTAAGACCAGTAAAACCACCGATCATAAATGTAATGATTGTCCCAAGTACCCATAACATTGGACTTTTTAAACGGATTGAACCTTTGTACATTGTAGCAACCCAGTCAAAGAATTTAACACCTGTCGGTACACCAACAAAGAATGTTAAGAACGAGAAGATTGCACGTGCAATATCACTCATACCAGAAGCAAGTAGGTGGTGACCCCAAACGAAGTAACCAACAACAGCAATCGCAACTGAAGATAAAGCAATAGCGTGGTATCCAAAAATTGTACGACGTGAGAACGTAGGCATAATTTCAGAAACGATACCAAATGCAGGTAAAATCATAAGATAAACAGCTGGGTGTGAATAGATCCAGAATAGGTGCTCATAAAGTACAGGATCCCCACCTTTAGATGGATCAAAAATACCGATACCAGTGAATTTTTCAATAATTACAAGAATTAGTGTAATACCAACAACCGGTGTAGCAAGAATTTGAATCCAAGCTGTAGCATAGATACCCCATACGAAAAGTGGCATCTTAAAGAAGTTCATACCCGGAGCTCTAAGTCTGTGGATAGTTACAACGAAGTTTAGACCTGTTAAAACTGAAGACATACCAAGTAGGAATGCTGCAGAAAGTGCCATTACAACGTTTGTATCAGTTGTTACAGAATATGGTGCATAGAATGTCCAACCCGTATCAACAACACCCTCTCCAATGAATAGTGAAGCAACAGCGATTGCAGCACCCGTCATATAAAGATACCATGTAAATAGGTTCAGACGTGGAAACGATACATCTTTCGCTCCAATCATTAAAGGCATAATAATATTACCAAAAACGGCCGGAACACCAGGAATAATAAACAAGAACACCATTAATACACCGTGAAGTGTAAATGCCTGGTTAAATAGATCTGCACTTATAAATTGCTGACCCGGTGCGTAAAGCTCCAACCTCATAACAAATGCGACTGTAACCGCAAGTAGGAATACAACCAACATTGGAACACCATAGAGGATACCAACACGTTTATGATCCATTGTAAATATCCACTGAAGGATTTTACTATCGTGATGACCAAACACCGTATGCGTTTCGTCATAGAAAGTTTTACTCATTCTCTTCTCCTTTTTTAGATTTAGGCTCTTTTCTGCCTGTTATAATTAAATATGCTAAAAAGCTAAAAAGCATTATCGACATAATAATCCCGATAATAGCCTCAAAATCAGCTACATACTTTTTCGCCTTAGGGTCGTATGAAAAGCAGTAATTCACAACTTTTGCAATACTTGGTCCCGTTTTCTCTTGTGCAGCTTCATACACCGCCAGCTTCACATCAAACGGATTTTGTTTAATCCCATTTAAATAACGACTTATTTTCCCGCTAGGCGATATTGAAATAAGTGCTGAAGGGTGTATAAAATCTACAACACCGGTTGGACTTACCGTTCTTTCATAGTAAAATCCGACCGCTTTTGCAAGAGTCTCTATATTTTCAGCGTTTCCGACAAGAAAGCTCCAGGAGCTTTCATCAAATTTACGCTTTATAGATTGCATATGATTATCTTTTTTTTGCTTTGCTATAGCAGGAGTCTCAACCTCATTGATGCTCACAGTAGCTACTTTGTAGTCTATCCCCTCTTGAAGTTGCATATCTTCAAGAGTAGCAGCCAACTCATTTAACTGCGGACTACAAATACCAGAACATACATAATAGTTTAGTGTTAGCAGTAAAGGCTTCCCATCAGCCAACTGCCGCAACGTAACTTCCTTCCCATTCTCATCGATAAATTGCAAATCAAGCGGCGCTTGTTTTCCTATAGCTTCATACATACCCAATTTATTGGTGTTATCAGCGTTCAAGAGGCTAAAAAGCAGCATCACCATGATTGCAATATTTCTCACTACACCCTCCTTTTCATTATTTTAAATTATATTTACGAAATACTTATCAAGTAAAAAATGTTAAATTAGGTTAACAAGTATTTAAAATAACTTTAAACAACTCTTAATAGCCCGTAATATTGGGGTTATCTAGAAAGAAATGTAAAAAAGTCCAAACGTCATTGTATACATCACGAACTTAAAATATAGTAAAGTGTGTTATATTTCTCATTACTTTATCTGCAAAAATAACCATTAACGATATAATTAGATCGATTAGACTTCTTGCAAAACTCTAGCAGTCATCAGAGGCTAAAAAAGCGGTGAGATTGTGCAAAACAAATTTTTAAGCCTAGCCGTAGCTAAGGTTAAAACATTTTTTTGTGCAAGATTGCCACTTTTTTAGTCTCCCTACGGGCTTCACAAAGAGAGCTTTACTCTTCGTTAGATAACCCTAACCGTAGCGTTGGCTACGCTTAGGAACATCTGCCTTAATTAAAACTCTCTTTGTAAAGCTGATGGCTACTAGAGTTTTGCAAGAAGTCTATTGTACATTGATAAGAGGAATGCAACTATTATGGAAATGTTTGAATATCGAGATCCCTTGTACGGTATCATTATTTTCACAGCTTTAATCTTCATTGTTACATTTTTAAACTATTGGTGGGGCATTTTCAAAAAAAGAGAGCAAAGTATCCATCTTGGACGTTTTTTACAGCAGTATGAACTTAGTAGTGATAACAGACATCTTAATAAACTCCTTAGCACTGCTTCAATACCGGCAAAATCGCTTCAACTGCTAGCATCTGCATACTATAATTCAGGTGAATATGAAAAAAGTATCGATATTTACAGAACCCTCTTAAAGCGTCCGGAAACTCCTCACGAAAAAAAGCTTATACTTTTGCAACTTGGAAAAACCTATTTTAAAGCCGGTTTTATGCAACGTTCTAAAGAGACACTTATCGAACTACTGCGATTATATCCTCGTACACCTGAGGCCTTAATGCATCTCATGATCATATATGAGAGATTAAAAAGTTATGACAAAGCTTTAGAAGTTCTAGAGCCTCTACAGATGCAAAAAGAGGGATTGGATAAAGACGCTTTATATCTAATGATGATGAAAACAGTTCACGACAATACTCTCTCAATTGAAAAAAAGACGGTAGAGCTGCTAAAACTCTATATGAAATATAATAGATTTCACAGACTCGTAATAAACTTTTTATTCAACTCAAATAATCACTCTGCTTGGGAGTATCTGAATGAAGATATTCTACAAAATTTAACAGACATTCTTTGGAATTTGCATGAGAGTCAGCTAAATTTCGATACAATTGCCAAGTATAGCTACCTGCGTGAACTTTTTTCTGCAAAAGGTTATGATACTCATGCATCACAAAGTGATACGTTTGAGCTAAATGTCCTTATAGGACTAAAAAATAATAATAGTTGTAGTGCCGATTTACAATTTGAATATCTGTGTGACGAATGTAAAAATGTTTTTCCTTTTTCGTTTCACCGCTGTCCAAACTGTCTGCAAGTCGATACCCTACGCTGTGAATTAATACTAAGTCGTGCAAAGTATGAAGAAGATTACACTATACAGTGACGGTTCATCACTAGGTAATCCCGGACCCGGCGGGTACGGAACAATTTTAACCTATGGAACAAAAGAGAAAATCCTAAGCGGCGGTGAAAAATATACAACCAACAACCGTATGGAGTTAATGGGCGTTATTGCCGGTCTAGAAGCACTAAAAGAGCCTTGTGATGTTCAAATCGTAAGTGATTCAAACTATGTTGTTAAAGCCGTTAATGAGTGGCTAGAGGGTTGGATAAGAAAAGGATTTAAAAAAGTGAAAAATGTAGACCTATGGGAGAGATACATGAAAGCTGCATCAGAGCATAGAGTACACGGTGTGTGGGTTAAAGGTCATGACGGACATGAGCAAAACGAACGATGCGATACTCTTGCAAGAGAGGAGGCGCAAAAATATGCTTGAAGAACTGCAAGCAAAAATCGGGTACAAATTCAGTAACGAAAATCTTTTACTTGAAGCGCTTACTCATAAAAGTTATAAACAGCCTTATAATAATGAGCGATTAGAATTTTTGGGAGATGCGGTACTCGATATCATAGTCGGCGAGTATCTTTTTCATAAATTTCCTAAAGAGAATGAGGGAGTTCTTTCAAAAATCAGAGCCTCAATTGTAAACGAAGACGGTTTTACAAAACTTGCAAAGCAGATAAATCTTGGAAAATATCTCTATATATCTACTGCTGAGGAGAACAATAACGGTCGTGAAAAACCCTCACTGCTCTCAAATGCGTTTGAAGCACTTATGGGAGCAATCTATCTTGAAAGTGGTCTAGAAAAAGTTGAAAATATAACTATATCGCTTATAGAACAGGTTCATCCTATAATTGACCTGAACTCTCTTTTTAAAGATTTTAAAACAACTCTGCAAGAACTCACGCAAGCTAGATTTGGAGTTACACCCACCTACACGCTTGTACATTCAAGTGGACCCGATCATAAAAAAGAGTTTGAAATAGCCGTCGAAATAGACGGTAAGCAGTACTCTAAAGCTGTTGGCTATAGCAAGAAAAATGCACAGCAAGAGGCAGCAAAACTGGCTTTATCAATTTTACAAGAGGAGCAAGATTGAACCGTTTTGGTATAAAATTTCACTTTACCACATTTGGAGAATCTCACGGAAAGGCAATTGGTTGTGTAGTTGACGGTGTCCCTGCGGGACTAAATATTGACGAAGAGTTTATACAAAGTGAGCTCGATCGCCGTCGTCCCGGTCAAAATGTTTATGCTACAGCTAGAAAAGAGGCTGATGCGGTAGAAATTCTTAGCGGAATTTTTGAAGGGAAAAGTACGGGCACGCCTATTGCGATGGTGATTTATAATACAAATCAAAAAAGTAAAGATTACAGCGCAGTGGCAGAGCTATTTCGTCCCGGACATGCTGATTTTACCTACTGGGAAAAGTATGGTATTAGAGACTACAGAGGCGGCGGTAGATCAAGTGCGCGTGAAACTGCCGCAAGAGTTGCAGCGGGTGCAGTTGCAAAACTTATGCTTCGTGAACTTGGTGTTACCATAAAGAGTGGAATAATAGAAATTGACGGTATTAAAGCTCAAAATATTGATTTTAGCTATCCAAGTCAAAGTGAAATCTATACACTCGATGCAAATATCGAACAGAGACAAAAAGATGCCATATTAGCGGCAAAAGAGAAACACGATTCAGTTGGTGGCGCGGCGCTTGTTAGAATTGAAAACCTACCTAAAGGTTTAGGTGAAGGACTTTATTATAAACTAGACGCTCTTTTAGCAGATGCGATGATGGGTATAAATGCGGTCAAAGCCGTAGAGATAGGCGATGGAATAGAAGCTTCAAGAAACAAAGGCTCTGACAATAATGACCCTATCACACCTGATGGCTTTAGAACAAATCATGCAGGGGGTATACTCGGCGGTATGAGCAACGGTGAACCCGTCGCAATTAAGGTCTATTTTAAACCCACCCCTTCAATATTTATTTCTCAAGATACAGTTGATATTCACAACAACTCAAAAGAGATGAGTCTAAAGGGGCGTCACGACCCATGTGTAGCTATCAGAGGTTCGGTTGTGGCTGAATCAATGGCAGCACTTGTGGTTGCTGATATGGTACTTCTCAACATGGGGAGTCAAATAGAGGGCGTAAAAAATTACTATAAAAATTAAATAACTACTAGAAAAAAGGAGATTACAGATGAAAAGAAGAGATTTTTTTAAAAGCTCGATAGTTGCATCAGCTGCACTTCTTGCAAGTACGGCAAATGCAGGCGTAACAGGTCAGCCTAATCTTTCAAGAAAGGTTTCAAAATATGCTTTTCCAGAAAAAAGACCGTTAATTACATATTCGGATAGACCGCCACTTTTGGAGACACCGGTTTCAGTTTTTACAACTGAACATACACCAAACGATCAGTTCTTCGTAAGATGGCATATGCCCGATATTCCGACTCATATAGATCCAGAGAGCTATACGATACATATTAACGGAATGGTAAAACAGGAGCTTAAAATCTCTCTTAAAGAGTTAAAAACCAACTTTGAACAGGTCGAAGTAAGTGCGGTACTTCAATGTGGAGGAAATAGTCGTTCTGCCTTTGAGCCGACAGCCGGTGGTATTCAATGGGGTAGCGGCGCCGTAGGATGTGCAAAGTGGAAAGGGGTTAGATTAAAAGATATTCTCATTAAAGCAGGACTGCAAAGAGGTGCTGAGTGGATAGGTTTTAACGGTCTTGAAAAGGCGGCTTATTTTGAAACCCCTACATTTATCAGAGAGCTTAAAATTGATGAGTTAGACGAGCATGTAATCATCGCATATGAGATGAACGGTGAAGATTTGCCTTATCTTAACGGTTATCCACTTCGTCTAGTTATTCCTGGATACTATTCGGACAGCTGGGTAAAAATGCTTAGCAATATCACGGTAACGGATAAATATAAATCTCTATTTTTTATGGATAACGCATACAGAATTCCTGATAACGATACCGAGAGTGAAACGCACGATAATCGCTTTAAAACAACAAAGCCTATCACCGTTATGAATGTAAAATCACTTATAGGCTATCCTGAGAATGGAGCAAAAATCTATCATAACTCCGAAGTTGTAGTAAGAGGTGTTGCATGGGACGGCGGATTTGGGATTAAAAAGGTTCTAGTCTCGCTTGATAATGGAAAAACCTGGGAGGAATCGATCCTTAAAGAGAACCTTGGAAGATACTCCTTTAGAGAGTTTAGATACTCCTTTAAACCGACAAAATATGGAAAACTCAACATTATGGCTAAAGCAGTAAACAGCCTTGGACAAGAGCAGCCTCTATCAAAAGATATAGGTTGGAATCACGGTGGATATAAATATAACGGTATCCAAGTCGTAAATGTAGAAGTGGTTTAAAGGAGAAAAGATGAAAAAAATAATTTTATACACGGCACTCTCTTTAAGTGCACTATTTGCTCAGGTAAAAACTGAAATACAAGTACCATATATGCCCTATGAGATAAAACTTGGAAAAGGTTTTGATACGGTACAGGCAAACTGCCTTATGTGTCACTCATTTGGTTATATTACAAATCAAGGGCCACAATCAAGAAAATTTTGGGAAGAGAAAACCATTAAAATGATAGATGCTTTCAAGTCGCCTATGAGTAAAGAGGATATAAAAACTGTAGTAGATTACCTTTTTGAACACTACGGTAACGGAAAAGAGGAGTAATATTGATCCCGCCAAAACGGCGGGGAAATGAGCATTAGATCGGTAAAACTCTAATTTTATCCGATAATTTCTCTTTTAGAGCAGCTTCAATGGCAAAAAGAGTTCCCGTCGTACTACTTGCACAGCTAGAACATGCACCAAGATAACGGATGTAAACGTCAACATTTTCACCCTCTTCTTTAACGTCAATAACTTCCATGTTTCCACCGTCCATAACTAGAAACTGACGAACATTTTCATCAATAACAGCGTCAATAGCTTTAATTCTCTGAACCATGGTCATCTGCATGAAATCACCGCTTAATCCTGCATCTGCAGCACTACTTAACTTATCTTGATCCATCTCAGCTCTTGTGCTCGCTAGTATATCAACTAAATAGTGATCGCGCTCCTCGTGACCGCCCGGTTTGATACAAGATTTACAAAATGCTCCAGCTTTCGTATAATCAGTGATTTGCTCAACCGTTTTTAGATCATTAAGTTTTATAACCTCTTGAAGCGTTGAGAGACTCACTCTTGCACATTCACACACAATGATTTCATCATCAAGAGAGTCTACATCCACACCTTTATACTCAGCTGCCGCCTTTTTTATAACATCATATGCCATAACGGAGCAGTGCATCTTTTGAGGCGGAACTGCAGGCGTATCCTCTTCATCACGCAATGCTTTTTCAACATCTAAATTGGTGATTTTAACCGCTTCATCAACAGTTTTACCTTCACACAACTCAACCATCATATCACTACTTGCTATTGCAGTACCACAACCAAAACTCTTAAACTTTGATTTTACGATACGATCATCTTGATCAACCGCCCAATAGAGACGAACCGCGTCACCGCAACTCTCTGCTCCAAAATCTGCAACGATAAGCTTTGCATTGAGTGCATCAGCCTCCTCTTGCGTTATTTCACCTTGATTCCTCGGGTTATTCATGCGGTCTGTTACGACGTCAGAATACTGATCCCATAAAGAGCCACCTAATAAATCTGCTTTTCCCATGCTGCTCTCCTTAATTTTTTGTTGGTGCTACGGTAGCATATGAACTAGAAATTTCTCTAAGACGTTTTGCCGCCTTTTCAAATTCAACAATCGTATAATCTATCTCTTCATCTGTCGTAAAACGACTCAAACTTAATCTTACGGCAGTATGCGCTAGATCAATATCTGCTCCTACAGCCATCATAGCCGTATTTGCTTCAAGATCTTCACTTGCACAGGCACTTCCCGTTGATACGCCGATACCTGCATTATTCAGATCCCAAATCATCCCCTCGCCTTCAACACCACGCACACTGATAAGTACCGTATTTGGAGTACGACCTTCACGATTACCGACCGTGATCATATCTTTCATACCCAATAGTGCATCTTCGAGTTTATTACGCAACTCAACCATTTTCGTTGAACCGCTTTTGATATACTCATTTGCAAGCTCTAACGCCTCTGCCATACCAACGATATAGGGTACGTTAAGTGTACCTGAGCGTCGTCCGCTCATCTGATCACCACCGTGCATCAAAGGAGTGAGTTTTTGAGAATCTTTTATGTAAAGTCCTCCTATTCCTTTTGGACCGTGAAATTTATGAGCAGAAAAGGACATAAAATCCATGCCGATATCTCTAACATCAACAGGTATTTTACCCACTGCTTGCACTCCGTCCGTATGGAAAAGCACACCCTTTTCTTGACAAATTTGTGCTATCTCTTTTACCGGAAAAATCATACCCGTCTCGTTATTTGCCCACATGACAGAAACTAACGCTGTCTTATCGGTTATAAAACTTCGAACGGTACTTGCTTCAACAACCCCTTGATCATTTACAGGCAAATATGTGATTTTAACACCCTGCTCAGAGAGAAAATGACAAGTTTCCAAAATTGAGGGATGCTCCACTTCGGTTGTAAGGATATGATTTTTATCACCGTTTAAAATCTGATCTACCCATACGCTTTGCAACACCCAGTTATTGCTCTCCGTTGCACATGAAGTAAATACTACATCATCTTCATCTTGAGCACCGATAGCGTTGTACACTTGATCAATCGCTTTTCTAATGCCCGGATGTGTTTTTGTTCCAAATTTGTGTAATGAGTTGGGATTTCCATACATCTCACTAAAGTAAGGCAGCATTGCCTGCGTTACTTTTGGATCAACCATAGTTGTTGCGTTATTATCTAAATAGACTTCCATTTTCAAAAGCTCCTAAACCAAATATATTAAAAAACCAGGAGCAAATTTGCGAATACAATTCAAAACTTGCTGTATAAATCTAAAAGAGGACAATTTTTGTCCTTTTTTCAAATGGCATGATATTACAAAAGCTATAATAAGAAACTTAAATCTTTTAACTAACTATCTGTGTGAGTGATTTTACTACCTCATCAAAGGATATACTCTCTTTGGATTTTTGCCTAATAAAATCGTTTAGAAGCTCTTTTTTTGCTATCGCCTCATCAAGTTCCGGATCAGCTCCGCTCTCATATGCGCCTATCCTAAGAAGCAGTTCATTCTCTTTAAGTAGTGAGTACATTCTTCTAAATTTCAGTGCAGCACTCTGATGCTCCGGTGTTACGACATCGTCCATAACACGTGATACAGAGTTTAAAATATTAATAGGAGGATAGATGCCAAAATCGGTAAGTTCACGACTTAACACTATATGACCGTCTAAAATAGAGCGACTCTGATCAGCAATCGGATCACTCATATCATCTCCTTCGACTAAAACGGTAAAAAATGCCGTGATAGAACCGCTACCAATCTCTTTTCCTGCACGCTCCATCAGCTGCGGTAAAAGAGTCAGGCTTGAGGGAGGATATCCCTTTGAAGTTGGTGGCTCACCAAGTGCAAGACCGATTTCACGTTGCGCCATAGCAAAGCGGGTAATACTATCCATGATAAAAAGAACATCTTTACCCTCTTTTTTAAAGTGTTCAGCAATACTCATCGCAGCAAAAGCACCGTATTTTCTCATGAGAGGCGAATCATCACTTGTAGCCACTACAATCACGGTATTTTCTAGATTTCCCCCAAGATTTTTTTCTATAAATTCTGGGACCTCACGTCCACGTTCACCAATGAGTGCAACCACCTTTATTGGTGCCTCAGAACCGCGAACAATCATGCCCATCAATGTAGACTTACCCACTCCACTTCCGGCAAAAATCCCAAGCTTTTGTCCTTTACCACAGCTGAGTAGCGCATCAATGGAGCGTACACCGACACAAAACTGTTCATTGATCATTCCACGCTTCATAGCAGCAATCGGCTCTTTCATAATCGGCTCATAACAACTAGCATTTATTTTTCCAAGTGAGTCAATTGGTTCCATAAAAGGGTTTACCACGCGACCGAGTAGTTCATTACCTACTGGGATTTGCAGTCCACTTTCATGAAGATATACGGTATCTCCTACTCGAAACCCCTCGATAAAAGTAAACGGCGTAATACTAAAAGTCTGCTTATCTATCTCAGTAACCATTCCCAAAGTCTCTAATGACTTGTCTTTAGAGGTCATTCGTACCGTATCACCGATGCTCACACGAAGTCCTGCAGCCATAATAACAGTTGAACTTATTTTGACTATTTCACCAAAGGCCGGTGAGAGGTTATGATTTTTTATTTTATTACGAAGCCGCTGCAATGGCATAAAATTACTTATAAACCGGGGTAGAACTGCTTAGCGAGCGCATAAACTCTTCTTGCTTTTTCTCTTTTTCAAATACACCGCGAAATGCAGTCGTTGCAGTCGTGGAGTGAACCTTTTCAACACCTCGCATCTCCATGCACATATGGCGAGCTGACACCATTACCGCAACACCTTTTGGATCTATTGCCTCATACAAAGCATCTGCAATTTGCTCGGTTAATTGCTCTTGAATTTGCATCCTTCTGGCAAACACCTCTACAAGTCTAGGTATTTTTGAAAGCCCAACAACTTTTGAGTTAGGAATATAGGCAACATGTACCCTCCCGATGATCGGTAAAAGATGATGTTCACACGTTGAATAGAACTCGATGTCTCTGACTAAAACCATCTGTGAATTAGTCGTCTCAAACATCGCAGAACGCAAAATTTTAATCGGATCTTTCGTATAGCCCTCATACATCTTTTCATACGCTTTTCTTACGCGTGAGGGTGTTTTTTCAAGACCCTCCCTGTTAGGATCCTCCTCAACATAACGTATCATCGTTTTTAGAGCATTTTCAAACTCTTCTTTTGTTGGCTTCATCTTCATAACCGCCTTATAAAATCGAATAAGTTCCGCAATTATACATAAAGAGTTTTAGAGTTCAAACTTTTTAAATTGTAACCAAAGTAACTTTTTGGTATTATGTCCGAAATTTTTTTTATAGAAGAGGTATTTTTTAATATGGATATTACGACCAACCGTGTCAATAGTGCAAATGCGACAATTAACGCTACTATACCAAATGAAATCGTTGAAAAGAATATAAACAAAATTGCAAAAGAGCTAAGTAAAACAGCTAATATTGCAGGGTTTAGAAAGGGTAAAGTTCCTGTTAGCGCTATAAAAAAACAGTATGGTGACAGACTTAATCAAGATGCAGAAACACAAGCACTACAAGATCTTCTTGATAGCGGCCTTGAAAAATTAGAGATAAACAGAGATTCTCTTATCGGTGAGCCTCAAATAAGTAAATATGACAAATCAGAGAGTGCTATAGAGATTGAAGTAAATGTTGCGGTACGTCCTGAAATTGATCTGGGTGACTACTCTTCTATGATCCCAGACATTGCAAAACCTGAAGTTAAAGATGAAGAGGTTCAAAAGCGTATAGAGGATCTTGCTTCTGCGCAAGCTCCGTACACGAAAATATCTGAAGAGAGAGCACTAGCTGATGGGGACATGGCTCTTATTGACTTTGTAGGCACAATCGACGGTGTAGCTTTCAAAGGTGGAACTGCTGAGGGCTTCTCACTTAAAATTGGAAGCGGACAATTCATTCCTGGGTTCGAAGATCAGATGATCGGAATGAATAGCGGTGAGAAAAGAGATGTGAATGTTACATTTCCAGAAAATTATCAAGCAGCTGATCTTGCCGGAAAAGAGGCAGTATTTGCAGTAACTCTTCATGAGATTCAAGAACAAGGTGAGAGTGCTTTCGATGATGAGCTTGCAAAAAAACTTCTTCCAAATGAGGAAAATGCTACACTAGAGATGCTTAAAGAGAGAACAAAAGAGCAAATTGAAGCTGAGGAGCTACATAAACTCTACAACGATGAGCTAAAACCAAACCTTATGAAAGAGTTTGTTAAAAATTATAGTTTCGATCTACCGGACTTTGTTGTTGATCAAGAGATTGACATAGCGGTGAACAAAGATGCTCAAAATATGAGTGAAGACGAGATTAATGAGATTAAAGAAAATGCCGATAAGTTAAAAGAGCTTCGTGAAGCGAAACGTGAAGAGGCGGTGGAGAGTGTAAAAGCTACCTTTATCGTTGACGCATTAGCTAAAGCTGAAAATGTACAAGTGGATGAGCAAGAAGTTATGCAAACAATTTACTATGAAGCATTACAAACAGGTCAAGATCCCAAAGCAGTATATGAGCAGTATCATAAAGCAGGATATCTCCCTGCAATCCAGATGTCAATGGTAGAAGACAAAGTATTAAATAAGCTACTAGATAGCAAAGTTAAAGGTGCATAGAGATGAGCTATATCCCCTACGTCATTGAAAAAAGTAGCCGTGGGGAGCGTTCATACGACATCTACTCACGTCTACTTAAAGATAGAATTATTATGCTTACCGGAGAGGTAAATGACGCTGTTGCATCTTCAATCGTTGCGCAGCTCCTTTTTCTAGAGGCAGAAGATCCGGAAAAAGATATCTATTTCTATATCAACTCACCGGGTGGTGTTATAACAAGTGGAATGAGTATGTTCGATACTATGAACTACATAAGACCTGATGTTTGTACGATATGTATCGGTCAAGCCGCTTCAATGGGTGCATTTTTACTAGGTGCGGGAGCAAAGGGTAAACGCTACGCTCTACCGCATGCACGAATTATGATCCATCAGCCCTCAGGCGGTGCGCAAGGGCAAGCTTCTGATATTGAGATTCAAGCAGAAGAGATTTTACGAATGAAAAGAGAGTTAAATAAGATCGTTGCAGAGCAGACTGGTCAGACTCTAAAAAAGATAGAAAAAGATACTGAAAGAGATTACTTTATGAGTGCTACTGAGGCCTTAAAATACGGTATAATTGACAAAGTTTTAGAAAAAAACATCCCAAACGAGAAATAAGGAAAAAGAGTGGCACCTCCAAGAAGAAGACGTAGTGTATCTGCATCCGGTTCAGCTCCGGCAGCAGCAACTACACCTAATGCTGTTCAGTCACACGATTTAGGAGCAGATAATGCTTCAAGTGACCTTGAGGTATATGCTCAGGAGGTTATATCCGCACTCAATGAGGATAATCTACCGCCGACACCGACAAATTACTCTCTCTATTTTGATAGAAACCTAGAAAAAAAGAGTGAAGCGCTGCGAAAAGAGATTTCGCAGATATTGGAGTTTGAAGATAGTTCTGATGATGAAAAACAGATCCGCATGGAGAAAAATCTAAAGCAAGGATTTACCTCTATTAAGCAGGTTCTTCAGGTGACCGCTACTCTTTACAAAAATATGACGTTGATGTCAAAAATTCTTGAAAAACGTCAAAAAGAGATTAGTAGTAATACCTCTCCTGCCCTTGTAAAAAATAGTGTCAGCTCCTTGCAAGATGATCTAAACAAGCTCAGTACAATTGTAAAAAAACAGACTGATTCAATGAAGGATTCCTATCAAGAGACGGCTGACATCGTTAAAGATGTTGAGAGTAATACAATTTTTGATAACCAATACGGTGTCTACAATAAGCGTTACTTAATAGCTAAACTTGAACAAGAGGCTAATCTCATTAAGAAATTTAGTCATACAAGTACACTTATGATCATCTCTTTAGCTAAAGAGATGCATTCAACAGGTAACGATAAGACTATTAAAATGATGACAAGAACAATTGCAAGACTGCTTCTTAAAACCTCTAGAAGAAGTGATGTCGTTTCTCACTACGGTGAAGGCGTATTTGCAATGCTTCTAACACATACAGATACCTTTAGTGCACAAAAAGCGAGCGAACGTCTTGGCGATCTTGTCTCAAATAGTAACTTCTTTATGGGTAACAAAGAGATACAGCTAAAAATTAGCATCGGTATTGCAACCGTTACTCCTGAACGTTCAGTCGAAGAGACGATAGTGTGCGCCCTAGAGGCGATGGATCACTCCAACAACGAACCGGATACTTTCTTTACCGTATGTACAAAGGACAAGTAATTTGCTCCTTTCAGTCGTTACCTACCCCGATAAGAGATTAAAAAAAATTTCTACAGACGTTGAAGAGTTCGGTGAGGAACTCCATAGTCTGCTAGATAATATGTACGAGACAATGATCGAAAAAAACGGTATTGGCCTTGCTGCAATTCAGGTGGGTATTGATCAAAGAGTACTAATTATTAATATCCCTGATGAAGAGGGAGTACAGCATAGGGAAAACCTTCTAGAGATTATCAATCCCGTCATAAAAGAGACACAAGGGACAACAGAGCATCAAGAGGGATGTCTAAGTGTTCCTGAGTTTTATGAAGATATTACAAGGTATGAAAACTTAATACTTGAATATCAAGATAGAGATGCTGCAACGTGTACAATAGAAGCAAAAGAGCTTCTTTCAATTGCTATTCAACATGAAATCGACCATCTTGACGGAAAGCTGTTTATCGATAAACTTTCCTATAGTAAACGTAAAAAATTTGAAAAAGAGTATAAAAAGCTTCAAAAGCAAAAAAAGTCGTGAAACTGCTCAAATGTGCATCATTTGATGGCATAGAGGCACGAAGTATAGATGTAGAGGTATCCTTGCATAAAGGGTTACCCTCCTTTAGTATCGTAGGACTTGCTTCAAACGACATCCAAGAATCAAAAGAGCGTATAAAGTCAGCATTAATACACTCACATTTTAAATTTGCTCCTATGAAAATCACCATTAACCTCTCACCCTCAAGCCTAAAAAAAGAGGGAAGCCACTTTGATGCAAGTATAGCTCTGCTTATTGCACTGCATGATAAAACAAGCTATTTTAAAGAGTGGTATGTTTTTGGTGAGTTAGGACTTGATGGGAGATTAAAAGAGACACCAACCATTTTTGCACTGCTGCTCTCACTTACAAAACAGCATGGAAATATTAAAGCACTCATCCCTCATTCAGCTGTTGAAAAATGTCAAATTATTCCAAATATTGAACTTGTAGGATGTTCAAGCCTTCATGATGCAATAGAGTTTTTCTCTAAAGAGCCAACTGGATTAGTGGAAAAGAGGTCTGTAGCACTGCCGACGATTGATATAGAGGGAAAGAGCTACTATACACACTCTCAGTACCCTCTAGATTTTAAAGATGTACGCGGTCAAGAGAGAACCAAAAGAGCGGCACTCATTGCGGCTGCAGGTGAACACAATATTTTACTTGATGGCAGCCCGGGAAGCGGTAAAACCATGATTGCTCGAAGAATGCAATATATATTAGCACCTCTTAGCCATAATGAACTGCTAGAAATTGCCCAAATACGCTCTTTTGACAATGAAGAGGTTGAATTTAGTGCCTTAAGACCCTTCAGAGCAGTTCATCATAGTGCATCAAAACCAAGTGTTCTAGGCGGTGGGACAAGCGGTGCAAAAATCGGTGAGATTGCACTTTCAAACAGAGGAATACTCTTTTTTGATGAACTACCGCACTTTCCAAAAAATGTTTTAGAATCACTGCGTGAGCCTTTGGAGGATGGACAGATCCTTATATCAAGAGTAAACAGCAAAATTACCTATAAAACAGACTTTATTTTTGTCAGTGCAATGAACCCCTGTAGCTGCGGTAACCTATACAGCACAAAGAATAGTTGTAGGTGTAGTGACTTAGAGATAAATCGTTACCGTAATCGACTCTCTGAGCCTCTATATGACCGTATAGATATATATGTTCAAATGCAAGAGAGTAGCCTTTCAGATAAACCTAGCATCACCTCCAAGGAGTTGCATGAAAAAGTTATTGATGCAATGAAAATACGAAAAAAGAGGTTGCAAAAGAGTGCGAACGGAAAATTGGATGAAGAGCAGATCGAACAATTTTGTAAACTTGCACATGAAGCAGATCAGATGTTGCAAACAGCCTCTGAACGTTTTGCTCTCTCTGCAAGGTCCATTGCTAAAATAAAAAAGATAGCGCGAACAATTGCAGATTTAGACAACTCTTTTACAATAGAGAAAAGACATATCAGTGAAGCATTAGGATATAGAAAACGCTAAATTTTTTCCTCTTTTCTAGCTTTCTCTGGCATAAACCTATTGGAGTAATTTCTAATTTAATCTTTTATCTATTAGACTTCTTATAAAATCTATAGAAATTTTATTAATCTTCACACAATCTTGACAAACGCTTTTTAAACTCCTTTTTGAAAAAAAAAATGGAGTTAAACCATGAAAAAAGCTATAAGTTTATTAGTCGCTTCTACAGCAACAATCACGTTAATGACCGGATGCGGGGATACGTATAAATCAGATGAAGTAAAAAATGTTTCAAGTGTAAATAACAGCTTAGGTTCATCACAAAGAGTAGTAAACTATCTTATTGATGTGCAGAGCAATTTATCTCTGTATACTTTTGATAAAGATGCATTGAATAAAACTAACTGTGATGCAGAGTGTCAGAAAAAATGGCCTATCCTTACCGGTGGCAATACCGAAAGTACTGATATAGAACTGTTTGATACAAATACAAAACACTTAGCGTATAGAAAACATCCAATGTACTTTTTTGCAGGGGACAAAAATGAAGGTGATGTCAACGGAGATAATGTTAAGGATGTATGGCATCTGATTTATGCACCCTCAAGTTCTAATGATTCTCAAACAAAATTTTCACAATCAAAAAACAGTATGACACAAACATATTTGACGGGTGCAAACGGCATGACACTGTACACGTTTGACAAAGACACTACTAATCAAAGTCACTGTGACGGTACGCCTGACACACTGCCTTTAAATAGCTGTGAAGCAAGATGGCCGGTATTTTATACTGAAGATTTTTCAAATCTGCCTCAAGGGTTAAATGCTGCAGATTTTGGCACAATTGAAAGAGATCTTACAAAAACGTTAAAAGACAGCGATGGAAATCCAAAAGCTACAAAACAGACTACCTATAAGGGTATGCCTCTCTATTATTGGTTTAAAGATGCAAAAGCGGGTGATACGACAGGTGACTGGGTATCTGGTGTATGGCATGTTATAGAGTTAGCAGCAAAGAAAACAACTCCAACAACAACAGCAGCTGCAACACCTACAACAACAGTAACATCATCGGTCACAACATCTCCAAGTACGACATCCGCAACTCTAACATTACCGGGTGCAACAACATCTACAGTAACCTTACCGGTCGAAACTACAATTTACACCGCGGCTGCAGCTGAAAAAGGAAAAGCGGTCTTTACAGATCCGGCTAAATGTGCAAGCTGTCACGGTGCCGATGGACAAACACCTCCTTTAGGTGTAGATAATGTCATTGCAAAATATGGTGATGCTGCGCTTATTGATCAAAAATTAAAAGATATGCGTGGTGATAATCCAAACAATAGACATCCTGCTATGGTATCTATTTCAAAGAATTTATCAGATGAAGCGATTATTAACTTAAGCGCATTTATCGCAACACTAAAGAAGTAGAATTATGAAAAAATTTATTTACCTACTTTTTCTTGCTCTTATGAGCAAGGAATTAGCAGCTTTTGAACCCGGACAGTTGAGTTTAGATACTCCAAATGTACTTTTACAAGGCGAGGGTTCATTTGGAATTAGGCATAGATTTTACGGTGAAATTAATGATAAAGACAAACTTTTTGGTGCTGATGAGGGCGGTAATATGTACCTATCTTTGAAATATGCGATTAAAGACAATTTAGTTTTAGGGGTTGATCACACTCGTCATCAAAGTGCATATGGAATAGGTTTGGAATATTCACATGATTTTACTTGGTTAAAAGCTGCAATACGTGCTAATGGCTTTCGCTTGAACAAGGGGCTTGATAAATATCACTCAAGTTATCAGACGATTTTGGCATTACAAACTCCAAACTATCTTGAGCATATAAACTTTAGTGCAAATTACGGATATGATGCTTATTACAAACACCAAATAATGGGTGTCGGAGTGGATCTCAATGTCAATAACTTTATTCCATATTTAACTTTTACGGAAAAAATCTCTCTTTTAGCAGATTACTACCCGCAAATAGACAAAGTGAGTGGAGTTTCACAAAAACATGACAGTTACTCATTTGGTATAAAGTTTCAAACAAATGCACACCATTTTGAGATACTGGCTACAAACTCAACACATATGGATCCAAGATCAATGTCAATAGGTACGAATAGTAGTAAATTACATCTTGGATTTAATATCAATAGAAAATTTTAAATTGAGGAGAGTGTTATGAAATACATTTTTATACTTCTATTTATATTTACTTCCCTTCTGGGAAGTAAGGGATACGAGCTATATGATACAAAGTTACCTAAGCTTTCTATGAGTGATAATAACCTCACTTTTAATGAGATTAAAGATTACCAAAATTATAAAATTGTCGCTACTCACTTTAGAAATGACAAATATGAACTACGTTACATTCTTGCAAACCCTATAGGTTATAATGCGTTAAAAAACGGATTAAAAGTTATGCCTGAAGGTAGTAAATTTGTTAAAATCGGCTGGTCGGTAAAAGAGATGAGCCTGTTTCCTAAAGCATTGGAGGCTAACAAAATTCAAAGAATAGAGTATATGGTAAAAGATTCTAAAAAGTTCAATCATAACGGTGACAACTGGGGATATGCAAGGTTTGTTAAGGGTGCGAAAGGGTATGAAAGCTGGCCACACGGAACTAAAGGGTGTATTAGTTGTCATGCTAGTACAAAAGAGAGTGATTATCTATTTACTCAGTTACAATCTACATTCTAAAGATGAAGTATAAAATCCTAATCGTCGAAGATGAATTAGATATTGTTACATTAATTCAAAATCGTCTTAACAAAGACGAATATGACGTGCATGTAGCATTAGACGGTGCAAAGGCACTAGAGCAAATTCAAACCCAAGAGTTTGATCTAGTATCATTGGATATTATGCTACCGGAAATTGACGGTTTAACTCTTTGTGGGGAACTTCGGGAGAAGAATGTGAATACTCTCATTGTCATTGTGAGTGCACTTGATTTAAATGAGAGTAAAGAAAGAGCATATAGTTTGGGAGCAGATGACTATATATCAAAACCGTTTCAACCAAAACTACTGGCACTAAAAATTGCATCTTTGCTGCATAGAAGATCGCAGTTATTTCAATCACCTTTACAATATACTAAATTCATTCAACACAATAGTGCATTGCAAAGTTTTTTTATCAATAATGAGCATTTATTGCTTACGCCGAGTGAATATCTTATTTTTGAGACACTTTATAACAATCCTATTAAAATATTCTCCAAAGATGAGTTGTCGCAAATCTTGTACAATGAAAATCTTGGAAATATAGACAGAGAAGGGATCCGAACACATATTTATACACTAAGAAAAAAGATTTCTCGCCTAACTAAAGAGGAGATAATCCAGACTATACGCGGGATAGGTTTTACCCTTTATAAGGATTTAAAAACTCCATGAGCATAAAGTATAAGATTTTACTGCCTCTTTTGACTATGGTTGTATTTGTTGTAAGCACAATCAACTATCTTTATACACGCTACGTTGAGGAGTACATCACAAAAACCTCCCTGGAGCAACTTGAAGTAATCGGTAGTATCACTGAGGACAAAATAGATCTCTATATTCAACAAATGCGTGATAAATTAGAACTCTTTAACACCCGTATGTACCTATTTAATAAATTAAAAGAGTATGAAAAGTCCGAAAGTTTAAAAATTAAAAATATAGTCTCTAATATTTTAAAATTTTCCTTTTCTACTGAAAAAGATATTATAGATATCGTGATACTTGACAGCAAGTTTAGAGTAATCGCATCTAAATTGGGAAAAGTAGATTCAAATAACAGATTTATTAAAAAAATTTCACAAGCTAATCAACATGCTCCAATGACAAAGTTAGAGTATGTGAATGACCGTATGATGCCTTTTTTGTATATCAGTTCTCCTCTACTAGATGGTAATCAATTGATTGGAACCTCAATATTTGTTATCAAATTAAGATACCTGAATACCTTACTAACAAGTGAAGTTGATATCGGAGAAACCGGAGAAATATTCATGGGTAGTAAAAATAGCGATAAATTGATACTTTTTACACCTTTGAAGTTTGCTAAACATCCAAAGTACTGTACCAATCCCGGTTTTAATAAGTATATATCGGAGCAGATTGCCAATGCAGATACAACGCATTATACACTCAGAAGCGGGCGAGATTATCGAAAAAAACAGGTAGTACTCTCGCTTCACTATAATAAAGTACTTGAATCTGTGATCGTAGTAAAAAAAGATATTGAAGAGCTGATGGAGCCCGTTAAACAGATGAGAAAATATCAAATGATAATTTTGAGTATAGGCATCTTGTTTATCATAGGCTTAAGTCTCTTAATATCAAATGGGATTATCAGATCAATTCAAAGCATTGTTCGAATTACATCAAAAATTTCTAATGGAGAGTTTGATGAGAGAGTGGAGCATTACGGCAAGGATGAATTGGGACGTCTAGCACAATCGGTCAATAAAATGGCAAATTTTATGATAAATGCCAACCAAATTGCAGAAGCCAAGGTAAAAGAGCAAACGAAACTACTTCAAGAGAGTAATGAAAAATTAAAAGATCACAATGAAAATCTTAGCACTGTTATTAAATCGCTTTCACATGATATAAAAACACCTTTAACTATAATAGATGGCTATTTAGATGAACTCAATGATGAAATAGTCAAATATGATGATATACCAAAAGTAATCGGTATTCTTAAAAGAGAGACTGCATATCTTAATGAGCTATCTACAGAGGTGATAGATTATATACAATCACGCGATTTAAAGATTAATAACCAAGAAATGATAATTTTGAACTATTTTTTAAATCAAGAGGTTTGTCCCTTAATCCGTGTACCAAAAAATGTAGAATTGATTTGCAAAGTACCACTAGATACGTTGATTTATTTTAATAAAACTGCATTGAAAAAAATTCTTATCAACCTTCTTCATAATGCCTCTAAATTTACAAGTGAAGGCTATATCATGATTAAATCAAACGATAATAGAATCATTGTCGAAGATAGCGGTATAGGAATTGACATAAAATATTCTAAAATGATTTTTGAGCCCTTTTATAGTATAGATCAAAGTAGAAACAGAGAAAAGAACGGTTTTGGGTTAGGGCTTTCCATCGCTAAAAATCTAGCAAATAAAAATAGCTATAACTTATATATTGATGCGACATATGAAAAGGGTGCTAGATTTATTTTAGAACAACTGTAAACAAAGAGGTAAATTCGATCACCAGCTGCCTTTTAGGAAGCTAGAGGATATAAAAACATTAAAATCTTGCCTTAATCTCTAACTTACTCTTCTCTTCAAATTTCATTACGGCAATCTGATATGCTTTGAGTATTTTTTGTGCGTACATATCTTTATTTTTCGTATCATAATATTTAAAAAAACCGCTATAGATTTCGATAAATTTTGTTATCTCAACAAGAACCTTTCCATCAACATACGGTCCCTTACAGATAGATATAACAATATCCATAACTTTTTTTGAACGCTGCGCAAGATCTTCTCTCTCCATTTCACGTTTACCTTTAGGATAGTTCTTATCTTCAGTGCGAAAGTTTGCAAATCTATGTACAATTGCCGCCATCCCCTCAGGAGTTGGAGGCATATCTTCTCTTCCTCCTGAGATATATGTACTTATATCAGTGAGAGTCCACTTACGCATCGTTTCAGCCAACTCTTCTTTTAAAGATTTTTTTTTCTCTTTCTTTTCCTCTTTTTTCTCTTCTTCTTTCTTAGAACTACCAAAAATTGAACCAAACATCATAGGGCTCCATAGTATAAATTATTGACAGCTAAAGCATTTATCGTTCCATGAAAACGCTAAAATACCGCAACAACCCACTTGGTAATAAAGTAACCGCCGATAACAAGCCAAGCAAACATCAATAGTGCAGTATAAAACGGTGCTAATCCAAGACCTTTAAATTTAGAAACCCTTGTCTCCATCCCCAGTGCCGTCATTGCGACCGTCAACAAAAATGTATCCACTTGATTGATCCAGTCAACTACACCGCCAGGAACAATTCCAAGAGAGTTTACACCGCTCATACCGACAAAATAGACCGCAAACCAAGGAATCACCAAAGGAACGGCACCACCGCTACTTTGCTGTTTTCGAGCTTGAAAAGAGAGATACAGTCCTAATAAAATTAATCCCGGTGCTATCATCATAACTCTTGTCATTTTTACGATTACTGCCGCAGATGCAGCCTCTGAATCAGCTCCGTCAATTCCTACACCTACGGCAACGACCTGCGCAACCTCATGGATTGTTCCACCGACATAGATACCAAATTCACGTGAACTCATATCAAATACACCTGAAGCATAGAGTGCAGGATACAAAAACATAGCGATTGTTCCAAAAAGTACAACCATAGAAACGGCAATTGCAGGCTTATGCGCTTCTGCCTTCAACACAGGCTCCGTTGCCAGTACCGCAGCAGCACCGCACACAGAAGCTCCAGAAGCAGTCAAGAAAGAGGTGTCTCGATCTAACTTAAACCACTTAATTCCTGCATAGGCTCCGATAAAAAATGTACTTGTAAGCATAATAAGAGAGACCATAAACCCCTCCATCCCAACATTTGCTATCTCTTGAAATGTAATTCTAAATCCATAAAATACGATCGCAAAACGCAGTATCTTTTTTGCGGAAAACACAATCCCTGCATCCCACTCTTTAGGCAGTTCACCTCTAAGCGTATTGGCATAAAAAATACCTAAAACGATACCTATAACCAAAGGGCTAAGCCCAAGGTTTGAAAAAAACTTCATTTCAGAAATATAAGTTGCGGCAAGCGCAAAAAGTCCTACAAAAATTATTCCATTAATCGTTGATTTTCTTCTCTCTTTTGAAAACGGCATAACAACTCTTTTTTATAAAATTGGCACAGATTATACTATAATCTCGGTATGCAAAAACTTTTTAACGACGTAAGAGCCCTTGATCAAAGGTGCTATGAACAGTTTGCTCTTAGCGAAGATATTCTCATGGAACACGCTGCAAGTGCTATGCATTCGCATATCGTAAAAAAACTTCCAAAAAACTCTTCAGTTTTAATCGTATGCGGAAGCGGACACAACGGTGCAGACGGTATTGCACTTGCGAGACTACTTCATAGTGATTTCAATGTGAAGTTGTACCTTCATGATCAGCCAAAATCAGATTTGGCAAAATTGCAACTTGAGCGTGCGAAAGCCGTAGGAGTAAGAGAAGCTGAGCAAATTACGGATTCAGACCTAATTGTAGATGCACTTTTTGGCAGCGGTCTAAATAGAGCATTACAAGAGCCCTATCTGACACTTTTAAAAGAGCTTAACCTCTTCAAAGGAAAAAAATTAGCTTGTGATATACCAACGGGAATACTGCAAAGCGGTATGGTCTCAGAAGAGCTTTTCTATGCTGATGAGACCATTACCATGGGTGCTCTGAAAAAAGCGCTCTATAGTGATGTCGTAAAAGATTGTGTAGGCAAAATCTATGTTGCAAATTTAGGCGTTGCAAGAGGGCTTTATGAAACTGATACCAATTGGAAAATTCTTGATTTCAGTGACCTGAAACTTCCGTTTAGAGAGAAAAAAAATAGCCACAAGGGCAGTTTTGGGCATCTAAGTGTTCTATGCGGTGAAAAAGAGGGTGCTGCGATCATAGCGGGTAAATCAGCTCTTAATTTCGGCGCCGGTCTTGTCACCTTGCTAAGTCATAAAAATCCTCAAATTCCCTATGAACTTATGAGCGCCTCGGCACTGCCGAAAAATAGCAGTGCCATCTGCGCCGGTATGGGGCTTGGAAATGATTTTGACAAAGAGGATCTACAAAAGATACTGATCGATACGCAGGTTCCGCTCATTATCGATGCCGATCTATTTTATGAGCCGATCATAAAAAAGCTTCTTCAAAAACAAAATGTTGTTATTACCCCTCACCCTAAAGAGTTTGTATCACTGCTGAAGTTACTAAATTTAGCTGATATTACAGTGGAACAGCTCCAGCAAGATAGATTTCAGTACATTGAGCTCTTTTCAAAAAATCACCCTGCCGTCGTCTTGCTTTTAAAAGGTGCTAATCCTGTTATCACATTTGAGAATAATTTCTATATCAATGCCCACGGAACCAATAAACTCAGTAAAGGCGGAAGCGGCGACGTTCTCTCAGGTATCATCGGGGCTCTTTTAGCTCAAGGCTATACACCGCTAGAAGCAGCTATCAACGGCTCTTTAGCACATACGAAAGCTGCAACTAAAGTAGAGAAAAACAGCTACGCTCTTACACCGAATGATCTTATAAGTGAATTAGCATGGCTCTAAAAAGAGTAGTGGTACTCTTTAGCGGTGCCGGAACAAATCTAGCAAATATTATTGAAACACTCCACAAAACAAAAAAGGTCGAGCTTGTTGCGGCAATTACAAACAAAGTTGATGCAAAGGGAATAGAGTTTGCGAAGGCTGCGTCTATTCCGGTAGAAATTATCGAGCATAAAAAGTTTGATAGTAGGGAGAAATTTGATAGTGTCCTGGTTGAAACTATCAATAAATATAACCCTGACCTTACCGTACTGGCAGGTTTTATGCGTATCTTAACGCCGATCTTTACTAAAAACATTCAAGCGATAAACCTACACCCCTCACTACTGCCGCTTTTTAAAGGGGGCAATGCTATAGAGGAGAATTTTAATAGTGAAGTGAAACAAGGCGGCGTGAGCGTACACTGGGTTGAAGAGGAGCTTGATAGCGGTTCTGTTATCACGCAAGAATCGTGTGATATCGATGATAGCGATACTTTAGAGAGTTTTAGTAAAAAAATCCGCGATTTGGAGTATAAACTGCTGCCTCAAACTATAATTAAAGTTCTATATGATATAAATGCGCAAAATTAAAGGAGAACCCAATGAGCGATAACCTAAAAATAGGCTCTTATACGTTTAATAGCCGATTAATTGTTGGAAGCGGTAAATATCCGGACTTTCAAACAACAAGAGATGCCACACTTGCTAGTGGTTCTGAGATGATTACCGTAGCGGTTCGTCGTGTAAATATCACAAATCCAGATGAAGAAAACTTACTTGATTACTTTAAAGATACATCGGTGCAGATGTTGCCAAACTCTGCAGGGTGTGTCACGGCTGATGAGGCGATCACTACGTTTCGTCTTACTCGTGAAGCTACGGGAATTGAGCTTATAAAACTTGAAGTGATCGGTGATACGCAAAAAACACTTTATCCTGACATTATCGAAACGATAAAAGCGTGTGAGGTACTTTCTAAAGAGGGCTTTACCGTTATGGCATACACGAACGATGATCCTATCATTGCAAAACGCTTAGAAGATGCTGGAGCTGCGGCAGTTATGCCTCTAGCTGCACCGATTGGAAGCGGGCTTGGAATACAAAATCGTTATAACGTGGCATTTGTAAAAGATGCGATTAGTGTTCCTGTTGTTGTTGATGCAGGTGTAGGATGTGCAAGTGACGCGGCAATTGCAATGGAGCTTGGAGCTGACGCGGTACTTACAAATACTGCAATTGCACAGGCGCAAAATCCTATCTTAATGGCTGAAGCGATGAAGCATGGCGTAATTGCAGGACGTATGAGTTATCAAGCAGGAAGAATTCCTAAACGTCCATACGCAACAGCAAGTTCACCGATTGACGGACAGATTCAATTCTAAAACGAAATAACCCCAAATAGATTTAACATCATAAATATAAGAGCTATCGGCGCCACGTAGCGTACGCTAGCTCTCCAAACAGGATACATTGAACCCATCTCTTTTTTCAAATGTGAAGACACCATATCTTTTGGCAGTACATACCCGACAAAAAGAGCCATTAAAATCCCACCAATTGGAAGTAATATCGCATCGGTCGTATGCTCTAAAATATCAAAGATAGGTTTCCCACCGATTGAGAACATTTCACCGTAACTCTGTGTATAGGAAAGCAACGCAAAAAGTCCAATTATGTAATAACTGCTACCGCTTAACAGAGTCGCACGTAAACGACTCATCTTAAAACGGCTTATAAAGTATTGTACGGAAGGTTCAACTAGAGATACTGCCGATGTAAGTCCGGCAAATGCCAACGCTAAAAAGAAGATAAGAGCAAAAAAGCTACCTAGCACTCCTAAATGAGAAAAGATTACGGGAAGTGAAACAAAAACAAGACCGGGACCTTTTGCAGGAGCCTCTCCAAACTCAAAGAGAAATGCAAATATCATAAGCCCTGCAATGATCGCTATACCCGTATCCATAAGTGTTACGATAAACGCTGTCTTTGTCAAGCTCACATCTTTAGGCAGTGACGCCGCATAAGTTAAAAGCGCCCCCATTCCAAGTGAGAGTGTAAAAAATGCATGCCCTACCGCTTTTATTAGTGCCTCAGAATTTAGTTTTGACCACTCAGGAGCAAACATAAATGAAAGAGACTTTGAAAAGCCCTCCAAATTCATCGCATAAAAGAGCATACCCACTAAGATTGCGACAAGGGAAGGCATAAGATAGATATTGACCTTTTCTATACCTCCTTTAATCCCACGATGAACAACATACATTATGATAATAGTTGCTACCGTATGCCAAAATATCTGAGTTGAAGCCTTTTTTGCAACTAAATCACCAAAAATTGTCTCTGCCTGATCTACAGTTGTAGGAAGTCCGCTCAGAAGTGAAAAAATATAGTAGAGTATCCACCCTATGACAACCGAATAGAAAGTCATAATAACTAGACCGTTAAAGGCCATAAAACCAGCATATTTCCATGAGTTTTTATTTGTAGGAGCAAGCGTTTCAAAAGAGCTTACGGCATCGTTTCGCCCTTGTGAACCGATAAAAAATTCTGCTATCAAAACAGAAAAACCGATCATCGCAACGGTAAGAAGATATACTAAAACAAATGCTCCCCCACCATACTCACCCGTAATGTATGGAAATTTCCAGATGTTTCCAAGCCCTACGGCACTACCTGCCGATGCCATAATAAAACCTACTCTACTAAAACGTGCTATTTTCAATACTATCTCCTTCTTGCAAAACCCTAGTATTAACGCTAGAGTTTTGCAAAAAGTCTATAAAATTTTCCACTTTTAACAGGCTATAACAGCAAATGATCGTAAAATATGGATTGTACATAAAATTAACTAAAAAAGTATTAGGCTTCTTGAAAAAAATCTATTGACAAAACAAATCTTTTCTACTATAATTTCGGCTCATCAAATTAAGGTGAAAATTTCGGGGTGTAGCGCAGTTTGGTTAGCGTACCTGGTTTGGGACCAGGGGGCCGGAGGTTCGAGTCCTCTCACCCCGACCATTAATAAAGAAAAAAAAGACGTGGTAGGATTAGCTCAGCTGGTTAGAGCACTGGTTTGTGGTGCCGGGGGTCGCGGGTTCGAATCCCGTATCCTACCCCATTAGATGAAAATAGAAACACTATCCTGAACTATACGTGCACAAGCGCTCGTGGCTCAACTGGATAGAGTAACGGACTTCGGATCCGTAGGTTATAGGTTCGAATCCTATCGGGCGCACCACTATTTTAGTACATTGAGCGTCCTTAGCTCAGCTGGATAGAGCAATGCCCTTCTAAGGCATCGGTCAAAGGTTCGAATCCTTTAGGGCGTACCACTTATAAGCTTAATTTATGAAAGCTTTATATACAATACACATTGTTAAACGCGGACGTGGTGAAATTGGTAGACACGCCAGACTTAGGATCTGGTGCCTCACGGTGTGAAGGTTCAAGTCCTTTCGTCCGCACCATTTTCATAAACTTTTCAACTTAAAATCCCTAAATTCAGGCTTTAAAACACTACTTTAAGGTTACAGAAAAAATCAAAAGTGCCCCGTATGTGTCCCGACGTATCAATATTTGGAGATTTTTCAAGTTTTCTTAATTTAATCTGAGTGTTTTATATGAGGTTTTGAGAGATATTTAGATCAATACTACAATAAATACGCTAAATCTTGACTTCATTTATCAAAATAGTATTACGACTCTCCACTAGCGCCTTTCCCACCTGCAAAGTTCATAGATTAGCCTTTTCACGCTTCCTCTGCGCCCTTTTTCTACACGAAGCGTCATAATATTTTTTCCGACCTACAAGCGTTCGACCACATCCGCAAAGACATAGTGACTCATCGATAGAAGAAAAGTGTGACTTTGCTGCAAAACTATTTTGTGACGTACCGGTAGCAAATTTCACTGCATCCGCTAGTGCTCTCCCAACCGAAAGCGGTACACCGTTGCCGACTGCTCTTTTTTTACCCTGTACGTTGAAACTTGGGAGATCAAAACCGTGGGGAAGTCCCTGCAAGTGACACAACTCTTGAAAGCTTCTATTATCTGATGCAAGTGCACAACCGTTCATAGCATTTTTTGTGCTTCCTCGAGGAATATCAAGAAGTTTCCCCAGCTTTGTACCAAATTGAATATAACGCAACCTAGTCACATCTTCGTACCATGCTTGATTGATGTCAAACCGTTGAGTTTCGTAGCCCTCAACCCCAAACGTCGGTACACCTGCAACATTTTCATGAAGATACCAGCTTGGTTGGCTCTGCTCAACAACACGGATATATTCATCAAGCATCTGTTGAGAGTAGTTTGTAGGGTTCCTTTTGAGTTTTGAAAAGTCTTGATACGGTGACCCACCGATCACTCCATCGAATCTATCAGGCAAGCTTTGAAAATCTCGAATATCTTGCCCAGTGATGAGATCACCAGCACTTACTACACAGAATCCAGCTTCTCGGAACGCTTGATCTAGGAGTCCGATGCCTGAGAAAAGCGATAGCACTAACTGCATTGTAATCCCTATGAGATAAGCAGATGAGCAAAGCTAAACCGTCTGAAATCCGACGTTTTAAATCTCTTGATACTGTCAACTGAATTAAACTGCTTTTTACTCTCATTATTGTTCATAACCCGGTTATCAAGTATACTATTTATCTGATATTCAAGATAACTTTTATCTGTTTTTGGTACGCCTAAATCCTCTGCCATTTGATCAAATGTTTCAAGTGCTCCGGCAAACTCTTCACTGTTGATAAACTCTAAGAAGCTCATTTTTTTAGATGGCTTAACAGTCATTTCTAATCTTTTCCAATCTTTTGGCATTGTTCCTATCTCCTGCTTATGGTATACGGTCTGTTTTTTATATTTGTCGTACATTAAAATCTTGTTGATACTTTTGTCGTAAATGTTATTACAGTAGAGGCTAGAACCTGTACTTATACAATCTTTGCCATGCTCTTTAAGTTGTTCTTTAAATGTATTTTTACGCCCATGATTAACCTCTAATTTATCCCGGTAATCTTTTGAAAAGGCTATATCGTGTATTTTAAAAGTTTTTCGTTTGAGTATCCTCGATATAAATTTGAGTGCCCCAGTAGTAACGTGTTTAGTTGGTTGATGTAGTCCCGAAAATATCACTAAGCTATAATGACCCTTTGCCTTTTTATTCTCAATTGCATGATCAAAAAGTAACGGTATATTTCTTACCACTAGCATATAATTCGATAAATCCTTACCCCTAGCTAGCTTTACATACTCTATGATAGGTTTATGATCATCTTTTTTATATCTATTTTTGGGGTCTCTTTTGAGTTGGTTTTCTATGGATTTTAGATAAGGATTTATGGGTAAATTCTTAGCCCCGCTTTTAAACTCAAAACCCTCTTTATCTATGATGTTAGAGAGAGTTTTATAGCTTACTATTTGGCTAACAGTATCTATGCCTTGATTGTTAAAAGCTAGCTCTATATCTTCTATGCTGTACAACTAGAACCCTATCTAAATCTTTAACCTATGAGTAGAGTTCAACATAATAACCCCACAAGTGATTTACATAAATAACTTCAAGTGTTACATATTTATTAGTACACTTCAAACACTTTCTAAAGCGTTTTGTTTTAAGGTCTTTTTTTGTACTTCTCACCATACTTTTACAACTTCCACAAACGCTACAATTAAGTTTTTCTTTTGTGACAAAAACATAGCTACACTCTTCGCATCGCCTCAATCTAATGGTGTTTTTTTCACTATCTTTTGTAGTTTTTAATACCGGAACATTTTCACTCAAATAATCGGGGCATAGCACTTAAAAACGTCTTCTACTAGTGTGTATTCCATATAAATTATGAAAAATTTCAACATGCTTTGATATAACTGCACCAATGATATTTATTTCATTTGGTGTGTATATTTCATTATATCCAGTCATGTATTTTCCAACTGCTCTAAAAGTTAAACCATTTTTATTTGATGGAATAACCTGAAATTGTCTTATTAGGATATTTCCTTGAAATTCAAACGCATATATTCCACTTTCTCTAACCCTTTTTATAGAGGGGTCAATTATTAATATGTCACCCTTATTAAAATAGTTGACTACATCGTCTGCTTCCATGATTGCTGTATAGTATTTTTTTGGCAAGTACATATCAGCAGGTGAAATATCGATATTAAAATAAGTATTAATTTTATTTTCATATCCAGTTGTATTTTTTACTTTTTTTGTATGCTGTGCCAAAGCTTTTTTAACTTTTTTTGAATCTTCTTTTTTCATAAATACCCCTTTACCTTTTTAGTATTCGCTATAAAACAAGCACGATTTAACAACGTGCTCATATACTCATAAAGCTCTTTAGGCTCATTCCTAGCCTCTTGCTTAACCTCATCAATATAATCGCTTAAAGTGTAGCTCTTGGGCAACACTAGCCCTATTTCAAAATCGTTTTGCGACAGCTCGTCAGGGGGTATCAGTTCAACCGCTTTTAGTACCTCTAAATCGATAAAACCCATATCCTCTGGGCTTTTTGTGTACTCATCTTTCAAGCCCACAAAATAGGGTATATAACCCGATAGAATTCTTTCATCCATGGAAAAGTTATCAAAGGATTTAGGCGTTGCAAATAATAGATGATTAACCTCTAGCCGTTCCATAATCTCTTCATGTTCGAAACCGATCACTAAAAAGATAAGCTTTGACCTATAGCTAAAATCTGCTATGATTGCACCTGAATACATGTTAGTGGATTCATTTTGGGCTTGTTGGTGCAAGCCCTTACCCGATTGACTCATCGATCTGACTCCATCGCAGATACTTCACTTAAAACTTTTTTGATTACGTCCTGAGGCTCGATAAAAGTATCTATATTTTTGATCACTTTTCCGCTTTCATCAAGATTTTTGCCCTTTTGCTCATTTGCTTGTAGCACCGCTTCAAAACACTCTCTAACTGCCTGAGGTGATTTAAGTATCTTTGAGAGTGCACCGACTTGAAAAATGATGCTATCTATATGGGCATCAACCGCCTCGACTAGATCATCACCCCGCAATAACTCACTTAACTCTTCGGAGACGAAAGAAGCCTCTAGCTCCTTGTTATAGCCCCTTTCAAGCAATCCTCGATCTTTATTCCAATTAAATACTTTTTGAATAATATCCATTGAAAGCCCTTAATACATCTGCTGTGTATTTGCTAAATATTTCGCAACTTCATTAAGGGGAAATACAAATTTATTTCGTTTCATTCCCATACCGATTTTTCTATAAGCCGGAGTACCAACACCATTTTTTATACCTTGTCTCAGTGTTGTACTACTAACACCTATTTCTTTCGCTGTTTCAATAACCGAAAGAGTTTGTTTTTTGTATCTCTTCTTTAAATCCTCCAGTATGACATTTTGCGTATCTTGTGCCATTTTGTAGTTCCTTTTGCTTTGTTAGTATCATTACGATAAAATAATGCACTGTGTACATTTTTACAGTAATCAGTGTACAATCCTAGCGTACACTGTGTACAAATGTCAAGAGGGAGTATTATAATTATGAAAAAACTTATAAATGAAATAATTACAGACCTAAGAAAAAGACATAAATTATCTCGCAAGGGGATTGAAAATATAAGCGGATTCAAGGAACGTACAGTAGGAAGCTATGAACGTGGAGAACGGGACGTGTCAAAGGAGTATGTAGAGTTTATAAGCCTTTATTTTGGTGTTCCTGAAGCCTATATAAGAGGTGAAAGTACAACCATTAAGCTTGATAAAACTCTACAAATTATTTTAATGTATCAAAGTATTTACAATCATAGCGATGAAAATATGGCACACCTTTTAGCTACAACCACAATAAAATATCAAGAATTTAAAAGAAAAAATTATTTAGGTGAATTAAGAGAAGCACTTAATTTATTATCGATTGCGGAAGAATTAAAAATTAAGCCATCATTTTTAGGTGTCGACTTAACCAATACACTATTAAGTTTATCGTTAAAAACTAAAGAAGAACAAACACACATTAATAAGATAGAAAATCTAAATGAAAGATTTAATTTTGCCGAAAAAATAGGTACAACAATAACACCTGAATACTACGCAAGCATTATCAAAAAGAGGAATCAACCCGAAACAACCTACACCCCCATATCAAACCTCAATGAAATCCCGGAAAAATTCAGAGAGATTTTAGAACTCCTACCATACGCCCCGGATAGCTTTATTGACACATTAACAGAAAAGTTAAGAACTATGAGGGATGCACAAAAGCTATAGCAAAATTTTTATAGGGATAAATATATGAGTTCAAACTTTGAAAACTTGAAAGAGTACATTATTAGTTTGTCTAAATCAGAAAATTTTATAGATGCTAAAAAAGAGTGGAAGCTTATCGGTATTGAGCTATCAGATGAACAAGAACAATGCCCGTGTGGTCAGCATATCAGAGAGGTATGCTATATTGAAAACCAAATTAATGGCAATAGTACCCATGTTGGAAATGTTTGTATAAACCAATTCATAGGTATACCAACCGGGAACTTATTTGATGGTTTAAAAAAGATAGCAAAAGACATTGATTCTAATGCAAATGAAGATTTGATTGTTCATGCCTATGAACTAGGGTATATCTTTGAAAATGAATATCACTTTTTAATGGATACTAAGAATAAAAGAAAACTATCAGTTAAACAGTTAGCATGGAAAAATAAAATTAATAGACGGATACTACAAAAAACAGTAGTATCTCAACGATCATAACTGCTTTTAAATAAACTAATTAACACTATTTTTGCTTACATTTACTAAATGTGTGATAGAATTGTTTTCGAATTTGTTCACGGCACTTAACTTTCCGCCTAACTAACGGATAGAAGAGTGAAGTAAGGTTGTAACCCTTTTGGGGTTATGACCTTTTTTTTTGGCTTGTGCGGTGGGTGGGAGCTCTTTAAAAGGTTAATCCGTGAACAAACTCATAACGGTCTTTTTAGTTTTTATGGTGCTTGCGCCATATTTATACTAATCAAAAATAGAGGGGATTAGTTACCCCCTCTAGGCTGTTTTTTCTTCCCGGACGAAACCCGACGTTTTTAAAACTACCCAATTCCGACGTTTTTTTAAAAGCTTCTCAACTTGAAATCCGACATTTTTAAATACAAAATCAATACCAATAAGCCCTGATAACGTGGTTCATCGGTGAGGTACAATTTAAACCCTATTCCATAACCGATAAACAACCCTCCTTAGTTGTAGCCGTTTTGCACACGGTTACTCTGTCTAAGTTTCAAAAGGAATCAAAACAAAAAACTGTACAAAAATGTACAATATTCAAGTGATCTATTTTGCTATTGATTTAGAGTAGATGCCTAGATTTAGGGCATCAGCATAATCTCAACAAAAACGTGAGTGACTGTACATTTTTAGACACTCTATGCGACATTCTTGGACAAAACTTTAGACACACTTGGACAGATGCTTACCATCACTCATGTTCAAGTTTTCAAAAAAACACATCAAAAATGTAAAAAGATGTGCAAAAGTTAGGGGGTTTCGTGCATTTTTAAGTTTACTTAAGTTTTAAAAAACCATCCAAAAAGACCTAAATTTAGGGTTTTGCTCAACACTACTGAGAGAATTTCAAGAATAATTATGTGCAAAGTTGTCGATTTTTTTGCATACTTTTTGCAACTATGTTCAAATTATGTGAGATAAAACCCATCTAAGGGGTGGGGTAGTGAAAACAAAGTAGCATAGATCACAAAAAAACTCTTTAAAGCCCTAAATCAAGGCTCTATAAGCTGATTCTATCGTTTCTTTAAGCTCAATATTTTTCACTGTGACACACCGGGAGTGCTTTTCTTCACTAAAAACTCGAAATTTTATACCCTAAAAATGCGATTTAACGCCTAAATAGTGGGCTTTACTAGGGTGAAAAAAATGATGAAAAATGTAGTTAATTTTTTCTTGCTTCAAACATTGGTATAATTTGATTGTTGAAAAGCATTGCGTACACAGGCGAGCAGGCAACGCCTCGAAATGGTACGGTTCCTACTCCTGCGCTTTTCAAAATTCAGAAAGAATTGTGCGTTAGTAGGAGAGTAAGTTCCTCCCTTGAAAGCGCAGTTTCTACTCTTGCTCTTTCTGAATACTTTCAAAATAAAACGATCTAATTAAAGGTATCAGCAACCGCACTAAGCCCGCTACTAGGCGATAACTTTGCGTATCTTGTAGTTTGCTTTATATCTTTATGATTCATAAGTTTTTGGATTGTGTATATCGGTGTCCCTTTAATCGCTAGTAGACTGGCAAACGTATGGCGTAAAGTGTGTATAACAACTTTATTAATTCGATCATCCTCTTTCAACTCCTGATTAAATAATCTATTGAGTATAGGGCTTAAACGCCTCTGTATACGTTTTTTCTCCATCCTCTTACCATTTTCATAACTTACTATGAAGTCGTCCTTTAAAAGGCTCTGTGTCTCTTCTAAAAGAATATTCTTAACTTCATCGGCTAAAAACCCTGCGTACGTGTTCTTATTTTTCAGGTCATTAATTCTAATGGAGCTTTGTGCGAAATCAATATCCTTTTTTTGCATAGCTAAAACGCTTTCAAGCCTCGCCCCGGTAGTGACTGAAAGAAGAACGAATAGATACAAAACCCTATCATGTCGTACTTCATCTTTTAGCTGTTCTATCTCTTCATGAGTTAAATATCTTTGACGATCATTGTTCACAGCTAGCCCCTTAATCCCATGAAAAGGATTAGTACCAGTAAAAAACTCCTCATTAATTCCATAATTAAAAATAGATGTTGCAAGCTCTAGAATATTGTTGATAGTAGAATTGGCATAGCCGGAGTTAAGTAACTGTTTTTGAAAATCTAAGCCGTTTTGTTTTGTAATCGATTGAAGAGGAATAAGCCCTAATCCGGCACTAAAATGATGATTGTATTTACTGTAACGCTCTTTATAGCTTCTCGTTTCACCCTCTAATCTTTTATGAGTAAAATATTTTTCTGCTAAATCATTAAGTGTTTCTTTGGTTTGCTTCTTTTTTAAAATGGGTATATTAGGGTCTTCACCTAATCTAAGTTTGCTAAGCAATTCGCTTCTTTTGTTCGCACAATAAGCCTCATTCATCCCCTCTTTGCTGTTACCAACCTTTATCCGCTTTCTCTGCCCCGTTATTGGGTCATGATAGCGCATAAAAAAGGTTTTACTACCATCTTTTAAAATACGATAAGAGATACCTTTAAATCGTTTTGAAAATATTTCTTTGGCTTTTAACATGTAAAAAGTGTCCCGTATGTGTCCCATAGTAATTATATTAGATAAGTTTTAATATCTTATTTAATACTAGAGACTAAATTTCAATAATGCTATTATAACATGATATATGCGCTATTTTAGACTAATTTATACTAATTAGAATTAGATTTAAGAATAGGTTGCAAAATGAATAGATGGTGTCATTTCGTCCGCACCATACTCATGAACTTTCAATCTAATAACAATAATTTCTTGAATTTTTACAATTGTCGTTTCTTTTGAGTCAAATTTACGTTACTAATCCTAATCTGTTTGATTTAGTAAATATAACTATCATTGGAACTTCTTCCAAAAGTAATTATGTGGGCTTAGTAAAATAAAACTGCGTATCAAGTTCCTATGAACTAAGTAGATAACCAATGACATTACGATAGTCAGTTGCGCTATACTATCTCGTTTCTACTTTTGTTCAATATTTGGGTACTATATTGAAAATATAACTTAACTATGATAGTTTTAAACTAGTATACCAATATCACAAAGTCATATTTTAGATTAGGATTAAATAGTCTAAAAATAAAAAAGGGTTCTCTTGGAAAATTATCTCATTATAGGATTAGGTGTAGTCTCCATTATTGTATTAGTATTATGGTACAGGTTACAAACAGTTATTAAAGATAAATAAATACTCTAGCCTGATTCATTCTAGTGTGAGCTAAAATCCCTGAATTTATGGGTTTATTATTGTTTTTACAATGTCTCCCAACAATGAGGCACAATGAAAAAAATCCGCAATTGAAAATTAATAATGATACCTGCATTGTGCAATAAGAATTGAATCATCTGTCACTTTATAAACAAGCCTATGCTCTATTGTAATTCTTCTTGACCAATAACCTGACCAATTATATTTTAATGGCTCAGGTTCTATGTCGGCCTGATTGATTAGTACGACATTCGCTTCATAAATACCTTTTGCCAATTTCAATGGAGTTATGTTCAAAAACATCATATCCGGCTAAGTAATTTTTTTTCACTACGCGTTTCTCACTAAGCTATTTAACTATCTAAAAAGTAAACGTCACTTTCGCACCGATACTGCATCATACAAGTTGGGCAGATACCTTGCCTAAGACGACATTGGCTTTATCAACTTCACCATTGTATTTTTTAATGCTTATGCCATGGTTTGTAAATGCGGCAGCCGTATTTTTACAAGCTGTCTTTACAACTATAAATTTACAATCATCAATCGCTTCACCCATCACATAATGTGCCTTAGCATGTTCTTCATCATCATGATCATGGCTGCATTCATGTTTTTCATCATCGTGATGATGATCAATATCTGTACGTGGGTTTGGACGAATCCCTTCAAGCTCAAATGATTTAAACATACCGGCACCCTTAATGGTGTAAACGGCAAAAAATGGCGTGTGACCTGCATTTTCAAAGAATGTAAGTGAATTGTCTTTAACGGGGATAGCTACTTTCATAATTTTTATCCTATAAAAAATTTGCTCTATTTTAGTCTACATTTTCTAATAGACTTCTTGCATTTCTTTAGATTTTAGAGCTGGAGGCTGTGCATTACTGCAATATAAAACGGAATTTTCTCTCTTAATGTCATTTCACCGAATTCTTCACATATTTGATTAATTTTCGATAAAACGATAAAGTAATAATCATTGAACACAGAGCTGTCGAGTTCAAGCATGGTAACTATTTCATGACAAGCTAGTCTTTCGTCATCACTACCCTCTAAGCACACCATCCATCTTTTACTTGGCTCTGATACAAAAAGATATCCATAATCATCAATATGAAAATAATACTCTTCTATTTTCTCGTTTGGAATTCTTAAAATTTGACGACTCCAAAGAGATTTTTGCACCTCTTTTATAGAAATGATATGCTCTTTATCGCTCTGATTTGACACTACAACTCCTATTATTTAAAATTTTTAACAAGCTGCCAGTAAAAGCTCTTTTGCTTTACTGACTTTTACAAAATGTTCATGGCTTCCACCGACATCCGGATGAGCTTTTTTAGCGATTTTCCTAAATGCGGCTTTGATTTGAGAAGGTTTTAGTATCTCTCCATGGGGTAACTCTAGCAATGCTCTTTGGACTTTTTCGTCAGATACTTCTCCTTGTTGACGAATCCTATTTCTTCTATCTAGTTCCTCAAAGGTTTTTTCACGAATTTTGCGTTGTCGTTCATAAGATTCTTTACGCAATAGCTGTTGCTCTTTATTCCAACGCTCTTTTGTCATTACAACGCACTGAGCAAAATGTATCTCTCCCTTGCGTTCAAGGTCATCCATGCTAAAAGGTCCGACCATATCATAGGGCTCTTCAAGCCATGCTTCTCTTCTATTGTTACTGATCTGTACTCGTTCAATCATCACAAAATCACGGATACCTAAGCTACTGTTCCAAATAATCCACTGCTTATCTATCCAAGCTTCTTCATCCATAACAGAGCTCCTTTTTTATGTACGATTAGAGTACTTAACACAACTTCCCAAACTATCCTCTACGAGCAGCTTTTTTTGCTGCTTTTTGCGCTAAAAACTGATCCATGTCAATCACCTTTATTTGTTCTATCAAATCGATCAACTCTTCTGAAGATAACAACCCAGGTTTTTTGAATACAACCGTACTAGCTTTCATAAGCACCGTAGTTGGAATAGTCTGAATGAAAAAGTGGTCAGAAATCCCCATTTCCTCTTCAGTGTTGAGCTTTCCAAAAGTTATCTCAGGATATTTTTGTGACATTTTTTGAAAAATTCCGTCATACTGTTTACATGGAGCACACCACTGTGCCCAAAAATCTATAACTACTATTTCATTCTCTTGAATAGTTGTATCGTAATTATCTTTTGTTAATGTGAGCATTCTTCATAGTATCCTTGTTTTTAAAGCATGTTGGAAAACTTTCTAAGCTCTATTTTGTTTAAGAAATTAATGCATAAAATGTTCTTAATTTTATTAATCCTAAATAGTTTTAAATTTATATAAATTCATTTCTCAAGACAAACTGATTATTTATTAACCAGTTTTTACCATAGAGAAGCAATCATTTTTGATACAATTTTAATCGAAGTTTTGTTCTTTTGTCTACTTAGATCTTAACTTCAACTTATAGACATAATACTATTGGCATATTGGTACTCATCTATCACATCCCCTCTAATACGCTCTTTTAGAGGGGCTTTTTTAATTTTAACGTCGAATAAAAAATGCGTACTGTCATAAAACAATCATAAAAAGGAACATTATGGTCTGTAAACTAAACCCAATAATTGAATTTGTTCGTCAATATAAACTCCTTGAAGATTTAGATGATGAAGCTATTACAGAAATATTTCACAGTTTCCCACACTGCTGCTCATGGGATAAGGGATTAGGTATTGCCGAAATTGACAGCGAACGCATTGATTTAGCTGTTGAGAAAATACTAGAGGTACTTAATGATTCATATGAGCATCAATACACTGAAGATAATATAAGAAAGATTGCTATCTCTTTCTTAGATGTTTTTTCTGCAGCCGGTGCACCGGTAAAACCCGTACCGTTTGTAATTGTCATATTGGCTAGAATATAAGATAGTTACAGCAGCAACATAAATCTAAATTTTAAAAAGCAAGCTACAAAAATGTAGTTTTTAATTAGAATGTTTCTTGCATATTCTACTCTATACTTTATATTAGGAGATTACAATGGTAGCAATCCCCATAGATACTAAAAAATCTACGGTATTAAGCGAACTCTATGGTAAGGCACCCTATTTTGCTATTTTAGACATGGAAGTTGGATATTTCAATGTCGTAAAGAATGAAGAGATTGGCAAAGGTCCAAAAAGCGCAGAATTCTTAAAAAAACATGGTGTGAACTCCACAATATATTATCATATGGGAGAAGGCGTCTATAAATCTTTTGAAAAAAACTCAATGAGTGTCTATACCTCAAAGCATAATCACTACACCATTGATGAAATATACCATCTAATGCTAGATAAGAAACTAACACAGGTAAATAGTTCAAATTCTCATGAACTACTAGACCCGGGTGAATCTGGATCTTGTAAATGTGGTTGCAATGAGTAGTTTATTTTCTAAATCCTATTTGTCTGACCATACTGCATATTCATTGCCGTTTGGATCTGTAAAATGGAAGCGCCTGCCACCGGGAAATTGAAAAATCGCTCTAATGATTAATCCATTATATTTTTCAATCTTTTTTTGAGTTTTTTCTAAATTTTCACTATAAAAAACTACCAAAACACTTCCATTTGAGGTTGAAACAGTTAGGTCTGATTTAAAAAACCCACCGTCTATCCCTTCTTCTGAAAACGCCGTGTACTCTTCCCCGTAGTCGGTAAAAACCCATTCAAATACATTTTGAAAAAAGTTTTTTGTAACCGTTAAATTTTTTGAGGGAAACTCTAAGTAATTGATTTTTTCATGAACAAGCATTTATCTAACTTTTTAATGAGATAGTTTGCATTATATCAAAAAGAAAAACTTACGGGAAACTATGTGGTGAAATTCAATATTTCATCTCCCTAGTAGTTATAAACCCTACAATATAGAACGTCTCAATTTAAAACTTAAAATCAAGACGAACAACTTATATGAGATACACCTGCTACATCAAAGAGTTCTGAAGGCTTTTCTCTATAGTATTTCTCCTCTATTTCGCTGGATTGTTCGGCGTATGGATCTGTCATAACCTCTTGTAACTCTTTTATAAGGCTGTAGTCCCCTTTTTCAGCCTCTTTGTAGGCCGGAACAAGAATCCACTCTCGCAGAATATATTTTGGATTAATTTTTTTCATTTTTTTAGAGAGCTCTTCACGAGTTTTTGGCGTAAGTGCATTGATCTCTTCTGAATTGGTACTGTTTAACAAAGATTTCCACTCTTCAAACCACTTTTTCCAGCCATTTAGCAACTTTTCATCTAGTATAGTATCACCGTAAAAACTTTTTACAAGAGCGGAAATATCATCTGGTACATTTGAGAGTTCTCTAAAAAAGATTGTGTAATCAACTCCTGTTTGCATCATTAGTGTTATAAGATCATTAAATAGGGCTGTATTAAACTTCTCTAAACCGAGTTTTGAAGCCCACATTTTCATCATTTTCGCCTGCATTACTTTAGGAAAACTATTTCTTATCTCGTTAAGTTCATTCTGCTCATCTTCGTATTTGCTCAGTAAAGGGGTCAGCGCTACACAAAACATGTGAAAGTTACGCTCAGCTGCTGTGGGTTGATTGAGAAATGAGAAGTGAGCTCCACCTCCCGTCCACGGTTGATATTTTGGATCAAACATATCTATAAATCCAAAAGGACCGTAATCAAGCGTAAAGCCTCCTACGGCACAGTTGTCGCTGTTAAAATTTCCTTGGCAATAGCCCACGCGAATCCAATCTGCCACTAGTGATGTAAGACGCATTTGAAACTCTTTAGCTAACAGGAGCGCTTTTTTTTGGATAGGTAGGTTTTCATCTATTATGTCACTATATTCACGCTCTATAATGTGTAAAACAATCTTTTCAAGCTCTTGCATAGCTTTTGGGTGCTCACTTTTACGTGCACGGCGACCAAAAAGTTCTAGTTGACCGACACGAAGAAAAGAGGGTGCGACCCTCGTTGTGATTGCAACATCCTCTTCTATCATAACTTCAGGGTCTCTAGAGTATGAACCGTTTAAAAACCACGGTCGTGTCACCTTCTCCGTTTTTGAAGTATATAAGCTCAAAGAGCGTGATGATGGGATTCTCAGAGCATGCATATGATCTTGTGCCAAAAACTCACGGATACTTGAACGCAGTACCGCTCTACCGTCAGCACCACGACAATATGGCGTTCTACCTCCGCCTTTAAGCTGCATCTCCCACCGTTTCCCGTTAATTTCAGCTTCAAGCACTGAAATTGCGCGACCGTCACCATATCCGTTTCCTGTTCTAAAAGGACACTGCTCATAATACTCTGTTCCGTAAATAGATAATGCATATCCCGTTGCCCATCCAGTTTTTCTAAGCGATTGAGGCAGCTGTGAGGTATCACCGGAAAATAGACGGATAAAATCATCCGATGTAGCCAACTCATCGTGAAAATTAAGCTCTTCAAAAAAGTTTTTACTATGTGCTATATATATCGGATTTTCAATCGGTGTTGGATTTACGGGTACATAATGCCCGCTAAATACTTGCCTTGGGTCATGATCAACTCCATCTTGGGTTGCGTCAGGATCGGGAGTTAGTCTATTAACGAGTGAATAGTCTGCATATTTTGCCAATTCTTCAACTCGTTCAATCTTTTTTCTCATTATAGTTTCCTCTTTAATCTATCAAAATTTATATAAACTAATTTAGCGCAATAGCCCTCTTGCTATCGCCTTTTCTATCGCTTCATTTTGGTTGTATTCATCAAGTACTCTAAAACCAACATATATATCATAATAATCCCATCTTCTCATACTGTCTCGATAGATTATTTTTTTAACATCCAACTTATCTGCAATATTTCCCAAATCATTGGCTACTGATCTTGTTCCAGGTATATTCAAATCAACAACAATTGCCACTTTTTGATCGTTAATATACATGATCTCGTATCTATATGCGCTCTTTTTATTCATCAATCTCTTTGTATACCAAATAATCAGCGATTACGGTCTATTTTCTTTCCAATTAATAGTTCTTTTAACATATCTATATTGAAAAATATATAAAGAAAAGAGTCTAGTAGCAATTAGCATATTATTCATTTATAACGTAAATTTAAAATATATTCTCAATCCATAAAAATTATTTTTTTTTAAAGAAATATCTGTATATTGAAGCAAATTTTATGAAAGGAAATACTATGAATAGAAAAAATAATATTTGCAAAAACACTGCAATGAGAATGTATAGAGTCGGTATTGTTTTGTATCTTGTTGGAATTTTTATGCCCTTAGCCGTAAATTTTCCAAATCTTGATGCGACTCTTTTAGCACTACTCTATTTAGCACCTGCTGTAGTTATTTTCCTGATAGGACAAAACTACTACAGTAAATATGGTTCTATACATCATAAAACTAATGTGAACGTTTCACAATGTATATAAAATATTTTGGGGATATGTACTATATCCCCCCCCCTTTACTCCTAACCTTCTAGAGTAAAAATCACACTTCCTATAAAATCTTATCTAACGGTGTATAGTCAAAATCTAAAGCCTTAGCAACAGCCTCATTTGTAACAACACCCTTATAGACATTCACGCCTAGTGCAAGAGAGTTATCATTTTTAAGTGCATTAACAGTCCCTTTTTCTGCCAGTTGTAAAATATATTCTAGCGTGGCATTTGTAAGTGCAACCGTTGCGGTTTTTGGATATGCACCGGGCATATTCGCAACACAGTAGTGCAGAACGCCCTCCTCTACAAAAACAGGATCGGTATGAGTCGTTGCGCGAGAAGTTTCAGATATCCCGCCCTGATCAATCGTTATATCAACTAAAACACTACCGTTTTTCATCTGTTTGAGCATATCTCGAGTTATCAATTTCGGCGTTGTTGCACCACCATGGATCAAGACCGTACTGATGATAATATCCGCTTCTTTAAGTAATTGTAGAAGCGTTTCTTGAGAATATAGTTCTGTTTTAATTTTTGGAAACTCTTTGGCTAGAGTCTCCAGTTTTGGAAGTGAACGGTTAATAACTGTTACGTTCGCTTCCATTCCAACTGCAATCTTTGCAGAGTTATACCCTGCATTACCCGCACCGATGATTAAAACATTTGCCGCTTCAACACCGTCTGCACCGCTGATTAAGACACCTTCACCGCCTTGATATTTGCTTAGATGATACGCAGCGATATTTGGAGCCATTTTACCGGCTATTTCACTCATTGGTTTTAGCAATGGCAGAGAGTTATCTTTCACTATGGTTTCGTACGCTATTGCACACACTCCATTTTTTACTAATGTAGCAGTCAACTCTTTTAAGGGTGCCAAATGCAAATAACAAAAGAGCGTATGTGAACTCTTTAAAAGCTCATACTCAGAGGGCTGCGGCTCTTTAACTTTTACTATCAAGGATGTACTGCTGTACAGCGCTTCTGCGGTGTTAACGATTGTAGCACCGCTATTTATATACTCTAAATCACTAAAGCCGCTTCCAATACCCGCTCCGCTTTGAACAAAAACTTCGTGACCCTTTTGAATAAGAGTATGAACATTTGAAGGTGTTAAACCGACACGATACTCATCAGGTTTCACCTCTTTAGGAACGCCAATAGTCATATTTTACCTTTTACAGATATTTTGCAACACCATATTACCATTTATATGTGAACTATTACTATTTACAATAAAAGAGCCTCGAACTATAACTACAAAGAGGTAGTATACAAAGATAGATTTTTAAGTTTTGATAAGAACAGTGTTTTTAGTTCAAGTGATGGTGTAACTTGGACAAAAATTGCAAATTTAAAAACTGCAGATGCAAATATGACAGGACTCAATATCGAAGATAGTATTGTTTCGGGTACAAATATAATTTTTCCTGCTCACTAAGGGGTCATAATCTCATTTAATTTTACTTTTAATATAAATGTACTAATATCTGTACATAAATAGAATTTTATTCACAAAGGCACTTACATGCAAACATTATCGTTTTCTGAAACAAGGGCACATCTTGCTGAAACGATGGATAAAGTAACGCTTAATCATACACCGATTACTATTACAAGACAAAACAAGGAGGCTGTAGTTATGATTTCATTAAATGATTATAAGTCCCTTGAAGAGACAATCTATTTGATGCAAAGTTCTAAAAATGCAAATAGACTCAACAGTGCCATTGGCGAATTAGAAGAGGGGAAAGGTATAGAAAAAGAGTTGTTTGAATAATGAAAATTGTTTTTTCAACATATGGATGGGAAGATTATCTTTATTGGCAAAGAGAAGATAAAAAAATTTTAAAAAAGATTAATACTCTCATTAAAAATATAGGAAGAAACCCACTTGAAGGGCTTGGTGAACCGGAACCTTTAAAATATAACTGGTCTGGATACTGGTCAAGAAGAATTACAATTGAACATAGACTTGTGTATAAAGTAACGGAAGATTCAATTTTTATTGTTCAATGCAGATACCACTACTAAAGTATTAACTTTTTAACTAAACCATAACCTACTACTTTTATACCAACCAAATTGCAGACAAATATAGTTTATCTTCGCTAAAATACGGAAAAGAATTTAAAAAGCTTCTGCAATAACAAATATTAGTTGAACTATTACAAAAAGAGAGATAATGGAGAAAAATTTTAACTACTCTAGTTTAAAACTTGGAATCATCGGCGGAGGACAACTTGGAAAGATTATGTCCCAAAAAGCTAAAAAAATGGGTTTTCACGTCACAATTTTAGATCCAACATTTAACTGTCCCGCTGCTCAAGTATCTGATAAACATATCATGGGAGGCTTTCATGATAGTGAAAAACTAGAACAGTTGGTACAAGAAACGCACGTTACAACCTTTGAACTTGAGCATGTAGATACCACTATCCTAAAAGAGCTTTATGACAACGGGCATAACATCCACCCCTCTCCATACGTCATCGAGTTAATTCAAAACAAGTATGAACAGAAGAAACTTTTAGATGAAAGTGGTATTCCCGTACCAAAATACAAAAATGTGGAAAACGAGGGTGATTTAGCCGCTTTTGGTTTTCCTGTTATCCAAAAGACAAAACGTGAAGGGTATGACGGTAAGGGTGTTTTGATGATAAAATCAGCCGATGACGTTAAAAATGCTCTTAAGGGTGAATCATTCATCGAAGAGCTTGTTGATATCGATAAAGAGCTTGCTATCATCGTTGCGCGAAATATTGAGGGTGAGATTAAATGTTATCCCGTGGTAGAGATGCTTTTTGATGATAGAGTCAATATCTGTGATATCGTTATGGCTCCTGCAGAGATTTCCAAAGAGATTGTACAAAAAGCCGAAGAGATATCTATAAAATCGATTGAAGCACTTGAGGGTGTCGGAATATTCGGTGTTGAGCTTTTCTTAACAAAAACAGGAGAGGTACTGGTCAATGAAATAGCCCCTAGACCGCACAATTCCGGTCACTATACGGTTGAAGCATGCGCAACATCACAATTTGAGCAGATTATCCGCGCAGTTACCAACCTTCCGCTTGGCTCTACAAAGCTTATCTCTCCGGCTGTTATGATTAACCTCTTAGGCGAAGAGGGTTATGCGGGAGAGCCTATTATTGAGGGTATCCATGATGCACTAGAAATACCTGAGCTCTCATTTCATTTCTACGGTAAGTCATTTACAAAACCGTTTAGAAAAATGGGGCATATCACTGTCTTGGATGATAACGTTGATGAAGCGCTAAAAAAAGCTATGAAAGCAAAAGATATTTTAAAAGTGAAAGGGAGTAAACAGATATGAATAAACCACTTGTAGGAATAATCATGGGAAGTGATTCAGACCTTCCAGTTATGCAAGCAGCGGCTGTAATGTGTGAAGAGTTCGGTATAGAGTACGAAGTTACCATTGTATCGGCACACAGGACACCTGAACGTCTCGTTAAATACTCCAAAAGTGCCGAAAAAAGAGGAATTAGAGTGATCATTGCAGGTGCCGGCGGAGCAGCGCACCTACCTGGTATGGTTGCATCTCTAACTCCGCTTCCTGTTATCGGTGTACCTGTGAAAGGCTCATCTTTAGAGGGGCTAGATTCACTTCTTTCCATCGTTCAGATGCCCGGAGGTGTTCCTGTTGCAACTGTTGCAGTAAACGGTGCAAAGAATGCAGGTATACTCGCGGCGCAGATTATCGGCGTTAAAAGCTTAGAAACTAGAAAGAAGGTTAAAGAGTATAAAAATGGCTTACTTGATGAAGTACAAACTAAAATAGATAAACTTGAAGAAATTGATTACAAAGAGTACCTAAAAGGTATGCAAAGTAAGTAGTGACATTTGAGGTGCTTGCACCTCTTGATACAAAATGCTATTTCTATGAAATTCCATACGACTTTTCCTCATTAAATTAAGTTTAACTTAAATTAATCTATCTAATTGTTTTTTTAATATCTCTCTTTAACCCCCTACATTACGGCTTTTTCACGTTTTAGAAAGAAAAGTACATCTATATTTTAAGCAATAACAGTCAATTTTTATGTCAATAATAACCAATAAATATTACACAAATCAATAATTAAATAATCAATATAGGTAAAGAGTTAGATCCAGCAAATAAATTATAATGCTCGTGAAATTTTTCCAAATTGAGAAATTTCACCAAAGATAACGCAGAAGTCGCTAACTTTTAGTGATTTTACAAATTCAGCTGTGTTACAAGTATTCTCTCAATAAGGTACTTTCCTCGAAGACACCCTTGTTGCAGAGAGGATACTTGAAAAGATCAAAATGCAAAAACTGCATCACTCGATTATGAAGCAGTGCATAAAGACGGAACCCATTAAACATGGTTTCAAAAAGAGAATTGAAAAGGGCAACAATTAAATTCTCTTCATTTAGAATATGGTCTAAAACTAAATTATAAGAGGTGGAATCCAAGTTTAATGGGTTCTGCGATTGTAACATTAAATTGATTATAAAAAGGAATACAATGGCAAAGCAAACAATTACAGTTGCGAGAGGTGATGGAATCGGTCCTGAAATCATGGATGCAAGTATCAGAGTACTTGATGCTGCAGGTGCACAATGTGAGTGGGATTATATTGATGTAGGTGAGAAAGTTTACCTTTCTGGAAACACTTCAGGTATCAGTCAAGAAGCTTGGGATTCAATTAAGAAGAACAAAGTTCTTTTTAAAGCACCTATCACTACTCCACAAGGCGGTGGATACAAGTCACTAAATGTTACAATCCGTAAAACACTGGGTATGTATGCAAATGTACGTCCGGCAATTGCTTACGATCCATTTATTCCGTCAAAATTTCCGGGTATGGATGTTGTTACTATTCGTGAGAATGAGGAAGATCTCTATGCAGGTATTGAGCATCAGCAGACTCCTGAAGTAACACAATGTCTTAAAATTATCACTCGTCCTGGTTGTGAGAGAATTTCTAGATATGCTTTTGAGTATGCAAAAGCAAACGGTAGAAAACGTATTACTGCTATGATTAAAGATAACATCATGAAAATCACTGATGGTCTTTTTGTAAAAGTATTTTATGAAGTATCTAAAGATTACCCTGAAATTCAGGCTGATGATTGGATTATCGATATCGGTATGGCTAAACTTGTAGATGCTCCGGAAGATTTCGATATGGTACTTATGCCTAACCTTTATGGTGATGTTGCAACTGATATTCTTGGTCTAATGACAGGTTCAGTTGGTATCGCACCGGGCGCAAACGTTGGTGATGATATCGCAATGTACGAAGCGATCCACGGATCTGCTCCACGTCACGCTGGTCAGAACAAAGCTAACCCATCAGGTCTTTTACTTTCAGGTGTTATGATGATGGTACAAATCGGTCAGACTGAAGTTGCTGAAAAAGTTCACAACGCTTGGTTAAAAACAATTGAAGACGGTATCGTAACTTATGACCTTGCTCGTAAATTAAAAGCTGCTGGACGTGATTACACAGAAGTTGGTACTAAAGAATTCGCTGATGCAGTTATCGAGCGTATTGGTCAAAAACCATCAACTCTTAAAGCTGTTACTTATGACAAAGCAGTAAAAATTAAAAAACCTGAGCTTACAAATGTAAGAGATGAAAAAATGAACCTAATCGGTTGTGATATTTTCACTCGTAAAGATTGTGATGCAAATACAATTGGTGATGAATTAGTTGAAATCGCTAAGAGTACAGGGCTACAACTTAAAATGATCTCTAACCGTGGTCAAAAAGTCTATCCACAAGGTCACCCTGAAACATTCTTAACAGATCACTGGAGATGTCGTTTCTATGCGAAAAATCAAGGAGATATTATCACTAACGGTGATATCACTGATATGATGAATAGAATTGATGCTGCTGGTATCGAAGTTATCAAAACAGAGAACTTATATGCTTTTGAAGACGGTGAACGTGCCTACTCTTTAGGACAAGGCGAATAACTGATAATCCCCCTTAACAGGGGATGGTCGGTTTTGCTCATTGGTCGATATATATTAAATTGATATCAGTTTGAAAAAGAGGGATGATTTTTGATCTGTACTGTTCATCACTTTCTATTTTTTTTGGAAAATTGATGGCTGTAATTGTATCGATACACAGCTACTTCATTTTACCTATAAAGCTCGATAACTATAACTGCGTTGCGATTGCAACCACCTACGGCCTACCAATCAATTTATAATTAATACATTCTTTCCGATACATAGTGTCGGACTTTATGACTGAATGATAAAAAAAGATTACAAAGGTATAGTAAAACATGGAAAATGTAGATACTAAAGAAAACCAGAACATAGATCACGGTTCAGCCGCATTTCGTAAAGAGTATGTCGGTCGCGATCTCTCAGCCGGTGTAATAACGGCGACTATGGCAATCCCATTATCTATCGGTATTGCCTTAATGTCAGATTATCCAATTCAAGTGGGACTTGCAACAGTAGCTTTTGCAGCTTTCATAGCATTTATATTTGCAATGTTTCGTCCTGGTAACTATATAGGAGCTCCGGGTATTGCAGCAGGTTTAGCTCCAATTCTTGCAATGGGTGTGGCAAAGTTTGGAATGGAGAATATGGCCTTCATTATTTTTATGACGGCATTCTTCCAAGCGGTCATATGGACATTTAACTGGCAACGCTATCTTTTGATGGCAGTACCGTCTTACTTGGTTGAGGGCTTATTAGCGGGTATCGGTCTGAAAATTGCGCTTAAATTTTTACCTTTTTTATGGATGCTACCGGCTGGTATGGCTATAGAGGGAGACTTCTTTAGTGATGCTCGTATTCAAATCATTGCTCTTTCTATCGTCGGAACTATTATGTTTCTTACTCTATTTAAAATATTTAAAGACACTAAACCTGCATTACCGTACTTTACTTTGATCTTGTTTGGTATTGTAGTCGCAATGTTTGTTGATGTAAAGATGCTTAAAGTAGAAGATGTGAACTTTACTCTTGCACTGCCAATTCCTGATTTTGATTCAATATATCTGTGGATATATGCGATCTTCTTTTCACTGATGTTATCCGTAGTTGATGTAATCGAGCAAGTTATGAGTAATGCGGCAATTGAGAAAATCGACCCGTTGCAACGTCCATCTAATTCAAACAACTCACTATTAGCAATCTGGGTAGCGAATATGGGTGCTAGCTTTTTTGGCGGTATGACAAACCTTGACGGTTTAGCTAAATCATCAACAAATCGTCTTGCAGGTGCTTATACAAAACTCTCTGTATTGGTGATTGGTGTACTCATAACGTTCTTTGTACTAAACTCTCAGTATTTAGATCATTTACCATATTTTGCATTGGCAATTATTATGACATTTGTCGGTATTAAAATGTTTCTAGGTCTGTTACATATTGCAACATTTGGACCATATGCCGTACTGCTTGCAACTGTTTGTGCCGGATTGGTATTTAAAGTCGGTATCTTTGAAGGGCTGATCATTGTTCTAGCAATACACGGTATCATTAGTTATGTTATCTTTTCACAAATGGACAATATGCCTGCTGGAACGATTGTTAGTAAATATTTCCAAAAATTCAAAGAGGATGAACAACAACTGAACTGATTTCTGCACACTTCTCCTCTTTTTCTCGTTCCCGCATTTTTTGTGGGAACAGATTAGCTAGCTTCTAGTAATAAATTGATACGTAAAGACTTATATCAAACTCTCCGTCTCCGCTAAGAAAATGGTTTTTGCGATGCATCGCATAAGGGGGTTTCGTCGTCGTCTCATAACCGCTTTGAGGTAACCATTCATGATAAACCCACTGTATCAGCTTTAAAACATCCCCGTAAACCCCTTTGAGATCAAATTTCGCATATGTCCCGCCTGAAATCATCAAACTTGGAAGCCGACCCTCCTCTAACCCTTTGTGATCTGTTTTGATACATGCAATATATTCACAAGATTCATGCGGCGTGATACTTGGATTATCATGATAGAGCCCTATATGCTTATACTCCGTAATGTTATTACTTAAAGTCCATGTATGAAGTTTCTGCCAAGTCTGCTTCATTCTTCTGTTATAACCTTGATTTCTTATGTAGTAGACATTCATTGAGGGCATCTGTACAATTTCAGGAACAAGGTCTGAAAAATCGGCTGTCGAATTGAGTGTCGGGTGCTCAGAATTTGCGATGATGTTATAGGTATACTCTTTATATCCCCCGCTTTTCCAAGCTTTGGGCGTCATCTCAAAACGCTCTTTAAAAGCACGGATAAATGATGAGTGTGAACTATAACCACACTGATTACCGATCTCCGATATTGTCGAGTATTTATTTGTAATCAGTAGATTTGAGGCCTTTTGCAGGCGTATCGACTTGATACTTTCATATATATTTCTACCGAAGGCCTCTTTAAAAATACGATGCATATGAAACTTACTGATTTCAAGCTCTTCGCCGAGCCAATCAAGATTAATATCCGTATCAATATGTTTATAGATATAAGACATAATCTTGTTTGCCAATATGGTACGTTTATTAAGTGTATCTCTTTTCATGTAAATATTCTAACATAACTAGAACCCATCTCAAAAATGCCTCATAAGTATCAAAATACATCCAAGTTGCACAAAACCTTGATAATTAGCTAAATGATATTCCCATCTAGTCTGTATTCTTCTGTAGTTTTGAAGCCATGCAAA